>OODF01000301.1_pt1 | contig 39114 bp, 20 predicted proteins | sample 1671431 | NCBI WGS metagenome assembly OODF01 (sample SAMN06348156, study PRJEB24527) | human gut metagenome | biome: human gut; feature: ankylosing spondylitis patient; material: feces | host: Homo sapiens | place: China | collected 2015-10 | reverse complement strand
CAATGTTTACAGGTTAGCGGCTGCGCCGCTTAACTGCTGCAAACTTAGAGCGACGCGTCTCGCGTCGGGAAAAATAGCACTAAATAAAGGCTCACAGATAGTACTAATTTAACTACTACCTGTGAGCCTTTTCTTTAATTTTCCCGACGCGAGACGCGTCGCCCCCATTAGTGCTTGCGTTGGGTGTTAGTGTTTGGTGCTAGCGTTTAGTGTTAGCGTTTGATGCTTGAGTTTTGTGCGAGTTTTGTGCTCACGGAAGGGCATGTGGGCCACTTTTGTGCTCACTTTTGTCTGCACACTGCACTTTTTATGCGCCAAAATTTGGTTGTTCGGAAAACTTGTCGTACTTTTGCACTGCAAAGAGCAGAAATGCCCTTTTGTGGATGTTCCATGGTGTAATGGCAGCACTAGAGTTTTTGGTTCTCTCAGTCCCCGTTCGAATCGGAGTGGAACAACTTCCCCTTCCCCCAGAGTCTTGCAGTCTTTCCCTGCTTGCAAGGCTCTTTTTCCTCAGCAGTGTCTATACGACACTGCTTTTTTTGTGTATGTGCGTAAGGGTGGCGGGTAAGAATTCTATGGTATATAACTCTCTGCATTTCTGCTTGTTCTTATTGCGCATTAATGGTTGCTTGTTTTGTAAGTTAACGACTTGCGGCTGATGTTTTTTGGTGAAGTAGTATAAACTCTGGTTAATGTAGCCGAATAGATGTATTAGTGTGGAGATTTTCCTTATATTCGCATCGTCAAACACTATTAGAATGTTAGCTATGAGATACGGCAAGAACTTTATTTATATTGTATTTGTAATAGTCCTGTTGGTGGTAGCTTGTGATACTGAACCTCATACCGCAACCATCACTATGAATGATGGGAATGAGATAACTATCAGAAATCTGAATGTAACTTACTATAGCAGCGAGGCGCAATTTGAGCAGTCTGTCTTCGCAACAGGAGAACTTCCTATTCAAGTTGGAAGTAAGGAAGTCATTAACTATAAAGAAGGTGAATCTTACACAATAAGTAAAGTCTCACAAACTTTTAATACAAGGTGGAGAATTGTGCGCTTTGGTGAATGGGCCTCGAAGTATGGCTTAAAGTCTAATAGGAAGTATTATGTTTCAACAAAGGTCTACACTCTGAATGTAGTTACGCCTCCGAGTGGTCTCATGATTTGCCCTAAATTTTACAAGGAAAATATGGGATATCCCTCCATGGGAGGCGATATCAAAACATTTGATGTGATTCGGAGTGAAGCGGATCCCAGTGTAACGACTTTTATTACCTATACAAGGTTTGTTGGATATGATGATAATAAAAACAGAGTAGACATTAGTATACCACAAATAAAAGACACAATAAAATGGAGGTTTTTAATTCAAACAGATGTCTGGGATTGATGGAGCATCATACTCTGCTGCATTTGGCTCTGCCTTGCTATTGTAATTGTTTCCCTCAAAAAAAGTCGGCATTTGCTTTGCCTTTCTCATAGTAAAGCGTAACTTTGCACCCGAAAACAAAAGTTAGGGGCGTAGCCCAGTTGGTTTAGAGCGCTGCAGTCACATTGCAGAGGTCATCGGTTCGAGCCCGATCGTCCCTACTAACTAAGTTTTATTAGCGAAACAACAGAGGACAGATTTGGCTGCTTGCAACCTCTCAAAAACAATGCTAAAACTCGTGATGTGTGGCTGCGGGCTGCGCAATGGGCGCACATGGGCTACAAACGCTGGCGCACACACCTCGCGAATTGCAAAACATTTTAGCTGAGTTCTGCCTTGCCTGTTTCCGTTATGCGAAAGCAGGCTGTTTTGTGTTTTAACTATTTATTCTCACACAATATCATGGGATATTTATTTACGTCCGAATCGGTGTCGGAAGGACACCCCGACAAGGTGGCAGACCAAATATCTGACGCCGTGCTTGACCAGTTGCTGGCATACGACCCCAACTCGAAAGTAGCTTGCGAAACGCTCGTGACCACCGGACAAGTGGTTGTAGCAGGAGAAGTAAAGACCGAAGCTTACGTTGACTTGCAGAACGTGGTGCGCCACACCATTGCACGCATTGGCTACACCAAGGCTGAATACAAGTTTGAGGCAGAGAGCTGTGGCATACTCAGCGCCATTCATGAGCAGAGTGCCGACATCAACCGCGGTGTGGACCGCAAAGGTGCCGACAACAACATCGACCGCAAGGCACAAGGTGCCGGCGACCAGGGCATGATGTTTGGTTATGCCAATAACGAAACTGACACTTACATGCCGCTGCCGCTCTCGCTGGCCCACGACATCGTGTATGTGCTGGCCGAAATACGCCGCGAGGGCAAGGTGATGACCTACTTGCGTCCCGACTCAAAGAGCCAGGTGACTGTAGAGTATGACGACAACAACGTGGCACAACGCATCGACACCATTGTGGTGAGCACCCAGCACGACGAGTTTATCAGTGCTGCTGAGGCTGGTTCGCAAGAGGAGGCCGACCGCCAGATGCAGGCTCGCATACAAAAAGATGTGGAAGAGATACTCATTCCGCGTGTGATAGACGAGCGTGTCCATACTCCCGAAATTAAAGCCCTTTTCCACAAGGGTAACATCAAATACTACGTCAATCCCACGGGCAAGTTTGTGATTGGCGGTCCTCATGGCGACACGGGCCTTACGGGTCGTAAAATTATTGTAGACACCTATGGCGGCAAGGGCGCACACGGCGGTGGAGCCTTCTCAGGCAAAGACCCCTCGAAGGTAGACCGCTCGGCAGCATACGCTGCGCGACACATTGCCAAGAATATGGTGGCAGCCGGCGTGGCCGACGAAATGCTCGTGCAGCTGAGCTATGCCATTGGCAAGGCAGAGCCTATATCAATATATGTGGACACTTATGGACGCAGCCATGTAAACAAGACCGATGGCGAGATAGCCCAAATCATTGGCAAAATGTTCGATTTGCGTCCGGCAGCCATTGAAGAGGACCTCAAGTTGCGCCAGCCCATTTACGAAGAAACTGCAAGCTATGGCCATGTGGGACGTACTCCCGAACTGGTGAGCAAAACCTTTAACGAGGGCAAGGCTGACGAAAAGACCATGCAGGTGGAACTCTTCACTTGGGAGAAACTCGACAAGGTGGACGAGATTAAGAAAGAATTTGGATTGTAATGCAAATTACAGTATATAGTGCATCAAGCGGCCAAGTGCCGCAGACGTATATAAAGGCGGCCCACGAACTGGGCCGCCTTATTGCCTTGGGCGGCCACACACTGGTGAATGGTGCGGGCCGCACAGGACTGATGGGGGCTTGTGCCGACGCTTGCCTTGCCAATGGCGGCAAGGCCGTGGGCGTAATACCTCAATTTATGATAGACCAAGGGTGGCAGCACACGGGCATGACACGTCTGGAGGTGACGCCCAACATGCACCGCCGCAAGGAGCTCATGGCCGAAATGAGCGATGCCTGCATAGCCCTGCCGGGTGGGGTAGGCACGTTTGAGGAACTGCTCGAAATCATTACGTGGAAGCAGCTCGGTCTGTATCTCAAACCCATAGTGGTGCTCAACACCGAAGGCTATTACAACCCCTTGTTGCAACAGTTGCAGCGTGCCGTCGACGAGCAATTTATGCGTAGCCAGCACGCCGCCATCTGGCAAGTGGCCGCCACACCGGCCGAAGCCCTGCAGCTGGCACAGACTACACCACTGTGGGACAAGTCGGTGCGCAAGTTTGCTGCCATGTAAGCAGGCTCCCAAACACCTCTCATGGGTTAACGCTGCACCAATTCATGTCAGCTAAATTCAAGCACCTGCTTAGCGCATATTTAGCTTGTATCCATACATTTGCACATCACTCATAGCATGCCAAAAATAACAACAACCGACTCGTTGGTGACACACACCGACATGGAAGCCGCTCTTGAGGTTGAGAGCGGGCAGGGTAGTGTGCGCAAATACCAGCCCCGGCATAAAAAAGAAGTTCCGGCAGACACCCTGCCGCCCGACCCGCGGCAGATGCGCCCGTTGCCCCCAGGACAGCCGCTCGAAATGAAGCCCGATGCGTTTGAAAGCGACTATTGGGAACACGCGCTCACCTATATGCCCAAAAATGCGTTTGTGCAACAACTCGACAGCGTGGCGGGCGTAAAACAGAACTCGCTCGTGGGCTTGAAAACATCGGGCATAGCGGGCGACCCCGTGCCCTATCTGTTTCGCACCGACAGCTTTGTAACCATCGTGCTGATGGTGAGCTTCTTCCTCGTGGTGTGGGTTATTTCGCGTTCGCGCCATTACCTGCGCCATCAGGTGAAGGACTTCTTCCATCACCGTCAGCGCGAAAATCTGTTTGCCGAGCGCACGCAGACCGAAATGCGCGGGCAGCTGTTCCTTATTTTCCAAACCTGCTTCGTGTTAGGCATTCTGTTCTTCGACTACACGCAGGATTACCAGGCGCAGGTGTTCAACCAACTCTCGCCCTACAAGGTGCTGGGCGTGAGCGTGGGGTTGTGCTGTGTATACTTCTTGTTCAAAATGGCAGTTTACACCTTTGTCAACCACATCTTTTTCGAACGCAAGCAAAACGAGCAATGGGCAGAGTCGTACATGCTGTGTGTGCTCGGGCTTGGTCTTGCCTTGCTGCCAGTGGCATTGTTGGTGGTATATTTCGACCTTAGTATGCATAATATGTTTATAAGCTTCTTTTGCATACTCGTAATTGACAAAATGCTGCTGTTGTACAAGTGTTCACGCATATTTTTCAGTTACACACTGGGCTGGGTGCATCTTTTTTTGTACTTTTGCACCCTTGAAATAGCACCCCTATTCATATTGTTCCGCGCACTGATTTACGCGTGCAATTTCCTGTTAACAATTAACTAATTAACGATACAAAATCCGCGGTCTTGAGCGGCCGCTATGCTGAACTAAAAAGTAGTCATGATCAAGAAGATTCTTGTTTCGCAGCCGAAACCTACTTCCGAAAAATCTCCCTACTTCGAGATTGAAAACAAAGAACACGTGGAATTCACTTTCCACCCCTTTATAAAGGTTGAAGGACTCACCGCGCGTGAGTTCCGCCAGCAAAAAGTTCAAATTCTCGACCACTCGGCCGTTGTGTTCACCTCACGCCACTCTGTGGACTATTTCTTCACACTTTGCAAGGAAATGCGTGTAGCTTTGCCTGAGGATATGAAATATTTCGGATTGTCGGAGGCAATTGCCCTTTACATTCAAAAGTATGTTCAGTATCGCAAGCGCAAGGTGTTCTTTGGCAGCACAGGTCGCTGGCCCGAGCTGGTAACGGTGATGGCCAAACACAAGACGGAAAATTACCTCGTGCCATTGTCGGACGTGCACAACGACGATGTGGCCCGTATGCTCGATGAGAAAAAGCTCAAGCACACCGAATGCGTGATGTATCGTACCGTGACCAACGATTATCCCAAGGACAAGGATTTTGACTTTGACATGATCGTGCTCTTTACCCCTGCCGGTGTGAAGTCGTTGCTTGAGAACTTCCCCGACTTCAAACAGGGCGACAAGCGCCTGGCCTGCTTTGGCGGTGTAACAAAAGCGGCTATTGAGGAGGCTGGCTTGCGCTGCGACCTCTTTGCCCCCACGCCTCAGGCACGCTCAATGACGGCTGCCATTGAGATATATCTCGGAGAGAACAAATAGTAATATACTACGCACAGTATAACAACACATACACAACAAAAGGCATGACTTCACAACAGCCCCGTAGGGCGAGTGGGCTCATGCCTTTTTAAGTTAGTTGTACGAACCATCATGTGGGGTCCGGCAGCGCACACAGCACGTACTGACTTACAAATGAATGAATATGGCTATTATGACAAAACGTTTTACCTTTCGCAAGCCCGAGCACTTGTGTTTGAAAACCGAGATTGACGCTCTGTTCACCGCAGGCAGCCGCTCAATGAGCGTTTACCCCCTGCGTGTGACATACCGCATGTTGCCCTATGCCGGCAGCGGTCCGCAGGCCAAAGTGCTGCTCAGCGTGTCGAAGCGCCACTTCAAGCATGCCGTAGACCGCAATCGCGCCAAGCGCCAGCTGCGTGAGGCATATCGCTTGCAAAAACACCAGCTTGTCGAGGCATTGCCCAACGACAAGGCGCTGCACATAGCCTTTATATGGCTGTCTGACCGCCCTGTGCCGTCGCACATTGTGAGTGCCCGCATGGAGGTGGCGTTACGCCGAATTAGGGAAAACATCGCATTGCCATGATAACACGCTTGCTCATATTGCCCATACGCTTCTATCAGCGTTATATTTCGCCCATGCTGCCGCCAGCTTGCCGCTTTACGCCCACTTGTTCGCAGTACGCTGTTGAGGCGTTACAAAAGTACGGGCCATTGAAGGGCTTGTACCTGGCTGTCAGACGCATATTGCGTTGCCACCCCTGGGGCGGCAGTGGTTACGACCCCGTGCCATAATTGTGGCATAGTCCGTTCAAAATTGGCATCAAACGCTATCATAAAACGCTACCTCTAATGGGGGCGACGCGTCCTGCGTCGGGATAATGACAGGAAAAGCATACAAACTCTGCTAAATAACAGCTGCATCTTTCCCCGACGCGAGACGCGTCGCCCCCATTAGTGCTTGTGTTTCTTCAAGCACTAGACGCCACCAACAACCTCCACCACCAAACGCTACCTCTAATGGGGGCGACGCGTCTCGCGTCGGGATAATGACAGGAAAAGCATACAAACGCTACTAAATTACAGTTGCATCTTTCCCCGAACGCGGGACGCGTCGCCCCCATTAGTGCTTGCGTTTCTTCAAGCACCAGACGCCACCAACAACCTCCACCACCAAACGCTACCTCTAATGGGGGCGACGCGCCTCGCGTCGGGATAATGACAGGAAAAGCATACAAACTCTGCTAAATTACAGCTGCATCTTTCCCTGACGCGAGACGCGTCGCTCCCATTAGAGGTAGCGTCTTGTGGTAGCGTTTTATGCTAGCGTTTCTTGGCAGCGTGTTTGTGGCGTCCCCTCTCCAATGATTTGAATTTGTTGATTTTGTCTGCACCCTGCACTTTCTGCCTGCACTGCGTTGATAATCAATGCGTTTCAGAGTGTAGGTATACCTGCACTTTGCCTACACACTTGCACTCTGCACTACCCAGGAACTGAGTGGCTCGCCTTTAGTTGTTCTGCCAACAGAAGCAAAACAAGGAAACTATGCTTAGCCCACACAGTAGTGTGTGCGACAAGCTGGAAGTAGCACCGTGGCTGTCCTGTTACGGGGGAGAGAAATTTCAGTTGGAGCAATCGGCACGCCTGCCGCCCAATGCAGGCAACGCCAACAATCATAAGTGAACGCGCGACCAGGCATGGCCGAAGCACAATTATACTTATATCTTTACACGTATTTGTGTAAAAAACGTGCGTATTTATGCCAGTATGTAAGTGTGCAAGCAGGTGTAGACAAAGTGTCAGCGAGTGCAAGTAAGTGTAGATAAAATGAAAGCGAGTGCAAGTAAGTGTAGACAAAATGCAAGCGAGTGCAAGCAAGTGTAGATAAAGTGTAAGAAGTGCAGACAAAAGTGCAAGCAAGTGCAAGTAAGTGTAGAAAGATTGTAGGCAAGTGCAGGTAGTGTGCAGGCAAAATGCAGACTTACCTACACTCTGTAACACTTTGATAATCAGTGCAGTGCAGGTAAAAAGTGCAGAGTGCAGGCAAAATGACAAAAAACTGTCATGTGGCCGTTTCTTCACCCCATAACCTCGCTGCCCGTCAAGTAAGCGTAGAGTGTGCGTGGGTCTGTAAGCCCCATTTTGCGGGCCACTTGTTGTTTCTTTTTCTTACAATATTCGGGCGTGATGTTAAGCAGCAAGGCAATCTCCTTCGACGACAGATTGATATACACCAGCGACAAGTAGCGCAGTTCGTTAGCGGTGAGGGTAGGGTGCAGGTGTTTGAGCTGCTGCAGAAACTGTCCGTTAGTCTGTTCAAAGTAAGTAGTAAAGTCCTTCCACTCCACCGTCGAGTCAAGTTGGTGGCGCAAGGCCGCCAGTGTGCGCTTCAATTCGGGCCGTTTGTCAAGGTCGAGTCCGCTGTCTGTTTCGAGCGTGTGCAGCAGTTCGCGCAGCGAGTCGTTGCGGTTAGCCGCCTGCATGGCTTTAGACATCAGTTCGCGGCTACGCTGTTCGATGGTGCGCCGGCTCTGTTCCTGTTCAGCCTGTTCGTTAGCCAGCTTTTGCTGCAGCGCCTCGCGCTGTACTTGTTCGTGCTCCAGTTCCATGTGTGCCAGTTTGCGTTGCTGGCGCGCATTCTTTGTTTTAACCACCAAGGCCCACACCAGCGCACCGCTGGCAATCAGCACCACAACAAGTAGCGCCATTTCAAGCGCGTGTCGCTTTTTGTAATTGTCAATCTCTTGTTGTTTTTGCCATATATCAAACTGAATTTGACGTGCCTCGTAGAGCTTTTGCCCCGTAAGGTTTGACAGAGCATCACTCACCGCCACCACCGAATCCTTGCAAGCAAGCGCCTGTTCGTAACATTGCTGCATGCTGTATGCTTGCGACAGAAGTTCGAAAATAGCCCTTTTCATCGACAAATCAATCCCAGGCTGAGCCAGAGCCAGGCGCCCTTGCGCCACAGCCTCGTCGGCAAGCGCACGCATCAGGGCCGTGCGTGCCCGCAGATACAGAATGTCCGCATTGTGTTGCAATGCGGGGTATTTCGTTTGGGCGTCTGCCACCAGGCGGTAAGCCCCCTCGGTGTTGCCCGTACCGAGCAAGTAGTCGGTGCGCAGGGTTACAAGCGCAGCGCGGTTCTCGGCATAGCGCCCGAGCAGCAGTTCGGCCTGCTCCATGTAAGGCCGTGCTTGGGCATATTGGTGCTTGTCGGTGAGCAGAGTGGCAATGTTAAGCGCACACCCGCCAGTAAACACACTGTCGGTGCTGCCTTTGATGTCCGCATATATTTTGATGTACTCAGCCAGCGCCTTGTTCTGTTCGTGGTTCATCATGTAAAGGCCGGCAATGTTGTTGCGAATGCTCAGCACCCGCCGTTCGTCAAGGTGCTCGGTAGCAATCTGATACGCTTTTGTAAAGTGTTGCAGCGCGTCGGCATAGTTAAGCAATTCCGCTTGGTTGATGCCCAAGTTAGTGTACACCCAGAACAGTTGGTCGTAGTCGGCAGCCGCCTCGGCCTCGCTGCGGGCTTTGAAAAGCAGCGCTGACGATTGACGGTAATCCTTGTGCACGGCGGCATTGGCTGCCTGCCGCACCAGTTGGCGGGCCTTGTCGCTTGTGGCTGCCAGTGCGGGCACAGCGTGGCACATCGCCAGGCACAGAGCGCACAGCAGTGTGATGCGAGTGGTCAGGCGCTTGGCCCAAAGTGTTATGTGGCAAGTGTTGAGTTGTTGTGTCATATCAAGTTGTTTTACCGATGGAAACGGCCTTTTTTGCGCTTTTTCGGCAGTAGAAAGCATTCCATTGACAAATATAGGCACTTTTTGCGAGTTGTAATTCAAAAAGGGGTAAATATTACACTTTGATATGTTAGACGCGCTATTCTGTCCAAATGGTAATTCTTAAAATTGCACCGCCACGTCACGATGCATCTTAACATATATCCCCTACGGTTGGCTGCGCGTTACAACTATAAAATACTTGTGAATGAACGAGTTATGCCATTGTGCTGAAATACAAGCTCAGGGATACCCTCCCCTTTATATCCCCCTTAATTTTTGCAAATACGTGCCATGTAGCCTTATATTTGCGGTATCAAAGTGTTACACCTACAATAATATTCAAAATTCTATATGCTTATGAAAAGACCATTACTCGTTGGCATGATGGGGCTCGCAGCCCTGTGTGCAAATGCTCAGACCACGGCCGAAACGGCTAAGGACCTGATAGCATCAGGCGAAAATACCTTTACCCAGGACGAGGCAAAGGAAACAACCGTTTACTTCAAGTATACTGCGCCCTCCGACGGCAAGGGACAGTTGTTAACCATTACCAAGAATAACGAAAGCGGAGGCGGCTCCTTTACAGCAAGTGTTGACGGCACAACAGGCAACACACTGCCCTACATCAGTGCGGACAACGGCATGACAACCATCATTCCCGTCAAGGCCGGCCAGACCATATACGTCATTGCGCGCATCAACACCAAGGAACTCAAATTCACGGCTTCGGTAAAAGACGCCAATGTGGATGGCTCAAGCATAGCCACCGCCGTCGAGGCCACCAAGGAGCGCTTTGTGGTGCCCGTCAACTGCGAACGCATATATAACGAGCAGTACCAATACTGGTCGTCAAACCCGCTGCCCACCTATATAAAGTATACCGCACAAGCCGACGATGTGCTTAAAATGTCCTTCGAGGGCTATGTGGCCAACGCCAAGGTGCGCGAAGGCGAGAACGGCGAGCCCAAGAGCTTCGACTTGACAAGCAACTACAACCAAACCACCTATACGACCACTTACGAAGGCAAGCTCAACGTCAAGGCCGGCCAGACCTATTATATAAGTTGCGAAGCCAGCAACCCCTTGTATGCCTCCTTTGAAGAGGTGGTGATGAAACAAGGCTCAAGCTACGACCTCCCGTTCGAGGCCACCAGCGGCGCCAACACCCTGCCCAAGGAAACCGGCAAGTACTGGTACAAGTTTACGGCAGACAAAGCAGGCTTTGGTGTCATCAGTTCCGAGGCCGGTTTGCCCGGCGGCACAATCAAGGTGTATAGCGACACCTACCAGATAACCTCCGAAATGCCCGCAGCCTCCGTGTCGGGCCAGTTTGCGTTGCGTTTTGCCACACAGGCCAACCAGGCATATTATGTTTGCATTGAAAAGGCCTATGCCACCGATGCCGACGAAACTTTCGACATGACCATCGAGGCAGCCAAGGCAGGCGACACCTTCGACAATCCTATTGCCCTCGACAGCAATGGCGGCACCCAAACCGTGCCCGAGAGCAACGGCACCTATTACTACAAGTTGGTTGTGCCGGCTGGCAAGTATTACATCAATGTCAATGCCCCCAAGGGCATTTCTGATGCCGCGTCGGGCACCAACACCAACGCCTACCTTTACAACCAGCAGTGGGGCAGCTATTCGCCCATGGTGACAGGCCGCACAGGTTTCCGCCAGTATGTTGAAAACTCTGCCGAAACCACCTACATCATAGCATGGCAGTGCGACGAGGGAACCAATGGCTTTGCCTTCAACTATTCGCTCGACGCTGTAAGTCCTGGCGATGTGGCCACCGACCCCATAGCCGCAGTTGATGGCGAGAATGAGTTGGCCAGTGGCACCGAAAAGTATTACAGCTACACCCCGGCCAAGAGCGGTTGGCTCAACATCGACACCGAGGTGTTCATCGATGTAACCTTCCCCACCTATCCCAACAGCAGTACCAACTACGATGCCGTAAAATCGGCCACCGTCACCAAGACCAAGGTGCAGGCCGGCACACAATATCTCATCAAGTTCACAGGCATGAAGTCAGCCACCACCTTCGACCTCTCGCTGACAGACTTTGCCAAGGGCGAGTCAGCCGACAACCCCATTGAGGTGGCAGTTCCCGCAGCAGCTTACGACTCAGTGGGCGTGGCACTGCCGCAGGAGGCCTTCGACCGCTGGTACAGCTACGTAGCACCCAAGTCGGGCAAGCTCACCATCACAACCGACATGACGAGCGGTTCGGGCAGCAACCAGTTGCTTGTCAAGGTGGGTAAGGCCGGCACACTGCAAAATTTCAAGGGCTCGGTACAAACCGGCACAACCTCCGAAGACGTTTATTCGGGCAGCGTATTTGTAAAGGCCGGCGATGTGGTGTACGTCAACCTCGTGCTCAAAGATGCGCAGAAGGGCAAGCACCTGTCATTTGTCATTGCCGACCCATTGCCCGGCGAGGACGCCTCAAACCCCATCAAACTGACCGATGGCGACTACACCTTTGGTAAGGCCAGCCGCACCGCTCCCCTGTGGTACAGCATCGAAATAGACGAGCCATGCGTGTTAAACATCACATCAGTTGATGGCAGCGCCAACACCTACTTCGGTTCAAACCTCTATGCCACCGATGGCGATGGTAATGCCACTGGCAACCCCGTGGCCTATGCCAACAGCAACTACGACTACACCACCGGCAAGCAGTCGTGCGCGCTGAAGTATGTGGTAAATGGTTTAGACGTAAAGCCCGGCAAGTACATTCTCGAGGTGTTCGAAACCTATGGCGACACCCCCGTCACCATAAGCAAGAGCGAGATTGAGGCCGGCAGCGATGCCTCAAAGCCCATCACGCTCGAACCGGGCAACTACACCTTTGGCGCATCAAGTTACAGCAATGTACATTGGTATCGCGTAGACCTGGCACAAGGCGAGTTCAAGCTTGCCACCGAGGCCGGCAACACCATGTATGCCGAACTGTATGCCACCGACGGCAGCGGCGTGCCATCAACACCGGCTGTGGCCTATTCAACCAACGGCTACGACGAAAGCACCCACCAGGCCTACACCGAACTGACCTACAATGTGGACGGCGAAACCAACAAGGCAGGCACTTATCTGATAAAGGTGAACCAGGCCAATGAAGGCACAGCAGCCACCCTCACCTTCGAGAAGGCAGTGGTCGAGGCCATCGGTGCAGTCAAGGCCAATGGCGCCATCAGTGTAAACGGCGGCCGCATCGAGGCCGTGAATGGCGACCCCGTGAGCGTGTTCGACCTCACCGGCCGCATCGTGGCCAACGGCCAGGGCAGCGTAAATGTGCCAAAGGGCATCTACGTGGTACGCACCCAAGGCGGCAAGTCTGTCAAGATATCTGTGAAATAAGCAACGTGTAACTGTTGACAGGTCGACGGGTTAACAGGTTAAAGAGCAAGAATGCTTGCTCTTTAGCCCGTCAACCCGTTAACCTGTCAACCCGTTACAATCAAATCTCCAAAATAACATAGTTATATATGAACAAACACCTATTACGGTATCTGCTCGCAGCGAGTCTGTTAGCAGGCGCATCAGGTGCGGCATGGGCCATCAAGGCCAATCCAAAGCCCGTCACCGTGAGGCAGCCCGACGGCACGACACTGGTAATCAGGGTGCATGGCGATGAAAACTTCCACTACATCACCACGGCCGACGGATTTCTAATACAGCGCGACAAGGACGGCTTTTTCAAGTACGTGCAGACCGATGCGGCTAAAGGCACACGCCGCATAACCGCGTGCCGTGCCACCAATGCCAATGTGCGTCCGGCCGACGAGAGCCAGTTTGTCAGCACCCTGCGCCCCATTGGCACCAAGGACGCCCAGTGGCTGCGCAGCCTCACCACGCGCCGCAGTCCGCTCACCGTCAAGCAAATTCTGCCGCCCAGCGTGACCAACCGCCAGGTTGACGCCGCCACGGGCCAGGCCAAGGAAAGCCAGTACCTGGTAGTGCTGGTAAAGTACAGCGACGGCGAGTTCAACTTTACGGCCGACGACTTCGACCGTTGGCTCAACGAGCACAACTATAGCGTCAGTGGCGGCACAGGCTCTGTCAAGGACTACTACCGCGACAACTCCATGGGGCAGTTCGTGCCAAACTTCACCGTGCTCGGGCCTTACACGCTCGACCATGAGCGCACCTACTATGCTGCCGACTATGGCGGCACCGGCAATGACGTCAATCCCCAGGCCGCAGTGGTTGAGGCCGTGCAGAAGGCCAAGGCCGATCACCCCGAAATAAACTTTGCACAGTTCGACAACGACGGCGATGGCTATATGGACAACATCAACGTGGTGATAGGCGGTTACAGCCAGGCCTCGTCGGGCGACGACAAGGACATGTGGCCACACTCCTACCGCCTCATAACCGACGATGGCGACCTCTCGGTAAAGGTTGACGGCATCACCGTCAACAACTATTCGGTATCGGCCGAACTCGTGGGCGCCACCGGCATCGAGATGGACGGTATCGGCACCTTTGTACACGAGTTTGGCCACATACTCGGCCTCAAGGATATGTACGACACCGACGACTACGACGGCGGCATTGGCATCAACCCCGGCGCCTACAGCCTCTACGCCTCGGGCAGTTACAACAACAACAGCCGCACCCCGGCCGGCCTCATGGCCTTTGAGCGCCTGCAAATGGGCTGGATGAAAAAGTCCGACTTCAAGCAGCTCGACAAGGCCGAGGACGTCACACTCGACAATGTGGCCACCAACACCGCTGCCTATGTCGATGCGCAGCCCGGCCTGTCCGAGGCCGACGGCTTTGAGTGGTACGTGTTCGAAAATCGTCAAAAGACCGGTTGGGACGCCTACATACCCTACCACGGCCTGCTCATCTACCATTACGACTACACCAAGGACATGGTGACAAAGTACTGGAGCGTCAACGGCCCCAACAACAATGCCCGCCACCGCTGCATGTACATTGTGCCGGCCGACGGCATTGACGATGACAACACCCGCAAGGGCGACACCTATCCCGGCACCACCGGCACCACCGAGTTTACCGATTACCAAAACTGGTTGGGCGACAAGTTGCGCACCCCCATCACCAACATACGCGAGGAGGGCGGCCTTGTCAGTTTCCAGGTCAACGGCGGTTCGGGCGAACTCTCGAGCATCAAGACCATACCCGTCGACTATGCCGACATCACCGACACCTCGTTCAAGGTAAAAGCCAAGGTAGGCCATCTGGCACAGGACGTGGCCGAAATGGGCTTTGTGTGGAGCGACATGACCGAAGAACCCACCCTGGCCGATGCTGACGACATGAGCCACAAGGTGGTAGTGCCCACAGCCGACAACATCGAGACCACCATCAGCGGCCTCTACGATGCGGGCCTTTTCTATGTGCGTGCCTACATGAAGATGGCCGACGGTACCACCGTGTTGGGCGCCTCCATACCCGTGCGCACTGAGCACAAAGTGCTGCAAGCACCAGTACAGCTCATGTTCGACGAGCTTGACGACGATGGCTCACTGAGCCGCTGGCGCGTGGTCGACCAAAACAACGACAACAACACCTGGGTTTACGATGCCAGCATGCAGGCCATGGTGTACAACGCCGACTATTGGAACAATGCCAACGACTGGCTCATATCCGAAAAGATGCACGTGCCCGAGCGCGGCGCCCTTTATGTGGAGCGTGGCGTGATGGACCCCTCATACGTTGAAAAGCTCGACGTATACGTGTCAACCAAGTCGCGCAATGTTGAGGATTTCCACCTTGTAAAGCAGTTCTCGCTGGCCGACCAGTTCGGCTCGCTGGCCCTCGACGAGGTCGACCTGTCCGACTTTGCCGGCAAGGACATCTACGTAGCCCTTGTGTGCACCTCGGAGCGCATGCAGTATTCATTGTGGTTGTGGGGCGTGATGCTCACACAGCGCCTCGAAACGCCCTCAATCACCAGCTTCGGCCGCGACGGCGACAACCTCAAGGCCGAGTGGACACCGGTCAATAATGCGTCAACCTACTTCCTCGAGTTTTATAAGGAGACGGACGAGCCCGTAGTGTCTGCCAAATACCTGCCCGAAAGCGATGTAGACGAGGCCGTGGGCGAGGTCACACTTGGCACCGGCGTGCTGCGCTTTACCGGCAGCGGCACCGTCGAGACGGTAGACTTCCCCGAGGGCATCACCAATGTGCAGTACGTACTCATGTCGGGTGGTCCGCGCGGCGAGTCAACCTTCAGTGTCGAGGGCACCAATGATGGCCACACGTGGACACGCATTGGCGAGTTGCAACGCATCAACAGTGTCGATGCCGACGGACAGAGCGTTGACCTCACAGCCCACATGAAGGGCAAGAGCTACAAGCGCCTGCGCATGACTTGCAACTTTGGCGGACGCCTTGTCAACATAGCCAACTTCAGCATTACCTACAACGATGGTGTGAAACTTGACACCCTGGCCCAGGGCGGCACCACTGCCACAAGCATGGTCATAGCCCCCACCACTCCGGGCGAGTTCAACACGGGCCGCTACCGCTTCCTTGTGACGGCGGGCGACGGCATACTCTATTACGACACCTCGGCCCCGGCCTATTACACCTACGACCCTACGGCTGTGACCAATGTTGAGGCCCAGCGCGGCCACACACTCACTCCCGTGCGTGCGCTCTGCACTGCCGGCATGGTGCGTCTGGCCGGTTTGCAGCCCGGACGCCACGTTACACTCTATGCCACCGACGGCCGTGTGCTCGCCACCTTTGTGCCCACCGCCACATCGGCTGCCGTGCGGGTCGATGGCTACGAAGGCGTAGTGATAGTTAAATAGGTTGACACAGAATGGTATTTGATGCGCATCAGCGCGTAACCATTCTCTCTCACTCCATCAAATAATAATAGCAACAATGAAACATATACTTACAGGCATACTCCTGCTGCTTGCCGCCCCGCTGTGGGCGCAGCCGTCGGGCGAGAAAGTCAAGCCGCAGCACGTGGCGCCACCCCCTGCCGTGGCGCAGTATGCCAGTGCCAAAGCACAGACCAATGCCACGGCCAAGAGCCAGGCACTTGCCAAGATTGTGCCAACGCTCGAGGCCGTAAACAACAAGGCCGTCTCATTGCGCTGGAACAACCCAGAGCCCATCAACGGCTATTTCGACGACTTTGAAAGCCACCCCGACTTTGCCGTAAACTCTGCCGGCAGCATCGGTTGGCAGTATATCGATGCCGACAATGCCGACACCTACACCTGGACAGCCGCCTCGTTTCCCAACCAGGGCAGCAAGATGGCCTTCATCGTGTTCAATCCGTCAAAGACGTCACCCTCAACCGGCACCTACCCCGATGTGATGCCCTTCTCGGGCAGCAAGATGCTGGTCGACCTCACCGTCGATGGTGGCAACAACGACTACCTCATATCGCCCGCCCTCAACTTTGGCAGCGATTTCAAATTCAGCTTCCGTGCCAAGACCTACAAGGACACGTGGGGCTTGGAGCGCTTCAGAGTGGGCTATTCAACCACTGGCACACGCCCGTCCGACTTCACCTTCATTCAGGGCGGCAGCTACGCCGAGGCACAGGCCTCGTGGACGCTCTTTGAGTACACCATACCCAAGGACGCCAAATACGTGTGCCTCAACTGCGTGTCTGAGGACGCCTTCATGTTCATGGTCGACGACATATTCATCGGCACCAACAATGTGCGTCCGCGCATAGCACCCCGTGCGGCAGCGGCCGATGCCAAGTTGGCCGGCTTTAACCTGCTGCGCAACGGCGAAAAGGTGAACGACCAGCCCATCAACGCTGTGTACACCACCGATGTGGTGCCCGACTACGGCACCTACACCTACACCGTGCAAAGCGTCATGACCGACGGCACGCCGGGCCAGGAGTCCGACCCCCTCAGCGTCGAGGTGCCCGATGTGCGCTTGCTCCCCTTCTTCGACGACTTTGACAACAACGCCATCGACACCACCCGGTGGAGCCGTCCCGTAACAGCGGCAGGCGAGGAAAACAAGTGGAAAACCGACTACTATGCCTATGGTTTGGTCGACTTCTCGGCCTGCTACCCCTATTCCAATATTGGCGAGTACTCGCAGAGCCTTGTCACCCGCGAGTTGCACACCGCCGACCCCGCCAACACCACTCTGCGCTACGAAATACGCCTTGACAACGGGCCAAAGTATGCAGGAGGTGTGCTCGCCACCGAAATATCGGTAGACGGCGGACAAACGTGGGCCCGAATTGACTCACTCAGCAACGACGAAGGCTCATACGACTGGCGCACCCACGAGTTTAAGCTGGGCAAGTACCTCGATGGCCACAACTTCTTCTACATACGTTTCCGTGCCTACGGCCAGGATTCGCGCTACGTCAACTACTGGTTTGTTGACGATGTAAAGATTTGGAACCCCGCCACACACCCCGTCACCATCAAGACCGTGTGCAACAACCAGCCCGTCGGTGCCTGCACCATAACCCTCGAGGCTGACAATGGTGCCCGTTATACCGTGGTCACCGATGCGCAAGGCAGCATAGCCCTGCCCGAGGTGGAGGAGGGCAACTACACCGTGCATGCCGAGGCCGCAGGCCACAACTACTTTACCGGCACATGGACACTCGACAGCAAGGGCGCCTCAAGCTACACCATCAGCATGCAGCGCCCCGTGCTCAACGTGTCGGCACACGAGGTAAATGCCACCACCGCCCTTGAGTCGCAAACCGCCCAAACCATCACGCTCGAGAATGCGGGCAACGGCGATTTGCAGTACAACCTGTTCCCCACACCTGTCAAGGGTTCGGGCAACACCGACCACCGTTGGGACATCACCCAGTCGTTCGACGCCTCGGGCGACATACAAAGTTGTGTGGCGTTTGACGGAGAGGACTTTTACGCCTCGTCAAACTTCTTCCTTGGCAAGTTCTACAAATACAGCCGCGACGGCCACTTTGTAGAGGAGTTCTCGGTGCCTGGCATGTACTACGCCCTCAACGACATGACCTTTGATGGCCGCTACTTCTACGCCTCCGACCGCAAGAACCGCATCTTCCAGCTCGACTTGCGCCACAAGCGCCTGATTGGCACCATCGACATACCCTCAGAGCCCAGTCTCTGTGTAACCCACATTGCCCACGACCCCCGCAGCGATGAGTTCTGGGTGGGCGACTACAACACCCTGGGCCGCGTCAACCGCAAGGGCGAGGTCACACTGGCCTTCTACAAGCTCAATGCCAGCAACTCCATGGACGTTTACGGCACAGCCTTCGACAATGTGACCCCCGGCGGCCCCTATCTGTGGATGAGCAACCTTGTAACCAGCGGGCTCAACGTGGTGGACAAGGTGACCATTGTGCAGTACGACCTGAACAACCGCCGCGTGGTGGGCGACACTCATTCGGCCGTTGATGTGCCGGGTTACAAGCCCGGTTCGCTCAGCACGGGCGAGAACAGTCTGGGCGGTTTGGAGTGTACCACTTCGCTCGTCGACGGACAACTCACCCTGCTCGGCATATTAAATCAGTCGCCCGCACGCGTGTTTGCCTACAAGCTGGCCGACTTCGACCCCTGGCTCAACGTGTCACCCCTGGCTGGCACACTCAAGGCTGGCGAGAAGCAAACCGTCACACTCAACTTTGATGCGCGCAACGTGGCGTTGAACCAAACCAACACCACCACCTTGCAGTTCAAGTCGATACCCGAACTGACCGACAACCACGACATCAGCATCAGCCTCACGGCCAACCAGGCCGCAGCATGGCCCCGTCCGGTAGCACTCACAGCCAAGGCCGAGGGCGAGTCGGCTGCCGCACTTGCGTGGACCGCCGGCACTGGCAGCACCCCCACGGGCTATGCCATCTACCGCAACGGCGTCAAGGTGGGCGAGACGGCCAACACTGCTTACACCGACACCAAACTGGTGCGTGGCACCTACACCTACACCGTGCAGGCTCTCTACGACGGCAGTCACGCCTCAACTCTGAGCGACACGGCACTGGTGAGCATAGCCAAGGGCGAGCCTTATTTCGCCCCCACGCAACTGCAGGCCGCTATCACCCTCAACAAGCACGTAACCCTTGGTTGGCAGCAGCCCGACGCCCTGCTCAAGCAGCCCGCCACACTGCGCTACGACAAGGGCCAGTGCGACGATGCACTGGGTTACGCCGAGGGAGGCTACTTCTTTGCCGGTGTGGCATTCGATGCCGACGACCTTGCACCCTACCGCGGCATGACACTCGACTCGGTGAGCGCCTTTATTAAGGAGCGTGTCACCTCGCTCTCTGTCAAAATATACAAGGACGGCGCGTGCATATCAACCACACGCATCAATCCCGACGACGTGCTTTATGGCGAATACAGCCGTTTCGCACTGAAGGCCCCCCTCACCATTGAGCGCGGCAGCACCTACTACGTTACCCTGCTCGTGGCACACGATGCCAACCTGCTGCCTATGGGCATCAACACCGGCACCACTACCGATGGCAAGAGCAACCTCATGTCTGAAGATGGTGTAACGTGGTTCCCCGCCTCGTATGCCGGATTTGAAAATGCCAACTTCTGTGTGGCCGCCCACCTCAAGCCCAATGCCGCTTATACCGAGACACAGCCCGCGGGCTATGTGGTGTACCGCAACGGACAACAAGTGGCACAAACCACCAGCAGCCAATATGCCGAGGACGTGGCCGAGGCTGGCACCTACCACTATACGGTGGCTTCGGTGTATGCCGACGGTGTGCAGTCAAACCAGAGCGACGCGGCCAGTGTGGAGCGCATCACGCTCGATGCCCCCTTGGCACCTGCCACCATCAACACCCAGGTGGTGCGCAACCGCCAGGTTAACCTGCGTTGGAGCATTCCCATGCAGCAGGCATGCACCCTGCCCACCGACCTCGAGCCACAAACGGGCATCAGCCCAGAGGCGCGCCCCGAGTATGTTGGACAGTTCAAGAGCGCCCACACGGGCGAGATGGGCATAGCCTCTGATGGCAAGTACATCTACACCACCAAATATTCGGCCACGGGCATTATCAACCGCTACCTGATGGACGGCACATTCGACACCAGCTTTACCATGATGGTGCCCACCACCCTGACCACAGGTTTCCGCAATTTGGTGTACGATGGTAAAGACTTCTACGCTACAGCCAACGGCTCTACGCTCTACAAGATAGATATGGACAAGCAGGAGATAACCGACGAGATATCAATCTCCGAAATTGGCCGACACATAGCCTATGTGCCCGAACTCGACGGCGGGCGTGGCGGATTTGAGGTGGGCGACTGGCAAACCAGCATCTACACCTCGCTGCATGGTGCCAAGCTGGGCAATGGCCCCACGCTCAAGGGCGCAGCCGGTTCGGCTTACTACAACGGCGTGCTCTACACCTTTGAGCAGGGCTGGGACAAGCGTTACGAACTTTGTGCCTACGACTTTGCCTCGGGCAAACTGTTGTGGCACACCAGTCTGGCCGACTATGCCGCCATCAAACCCACCGAGAATGCCTCGGCTGGCGGCATGAGTGTTATACGCACTGCCGAGGGCTACCAGTTGCTCACACTCTGCCTGCAGGAGACTACCGGCTCGCGCTACATCTACTTCGATCTCGGTTCGGTAAAGGGACTGAGCGGCTATAATGTGTACCGCGACAATGTGAAGCTGAACGAGGCCCCCGTGGCACAGCGCGCTTACAGCGAAACGCTCACCACACCGGGCACTTACAACTACGAGGTGGAGACGGTGTACGTCGACGGCACAACTTCGGCACACTCGGCCCCCGTGGCTGTAACCATCGATGCGGCTACACAAGGCAATGCACCGACCGATGTGCGTGCCACTATGGCATCGTATGGCTACGATGTGAATGTGACCATGATTGACCCCACCACACTCGCGGCCGACACCTACGAGAGTTTTGAACAGGGCAGCAATGGCACGCCTTTCAGCCGCGATGGCTGGACCAACAAGGACAACCTCTTTACCCTGACCAACACCGATGCCACACAGGGCAGCATGGCTCTGTGCTGCGAGGCTGAGGCCAAGGCCGAACTGGTGGTGCCCGTCACGACCGACTACGCAGCACCATTTGCCTTCAGCTTTATGGCGCGCAACATGGCCAAGGCCGAGGGCAACGGCGAAATGCAGGTGCTCACATCGGCCGACGACAATGATGTGGCCAACTTTATCAACCGCGGACGCGTGACCACTGCCGAGGCTTGGCAGCAGTACGACTTTACGCTGCCTGCCGGCACCAAGTATGTGATGCTGCGCGTGGTGAGCGGACACTCGGCCCAGTTGGTCGATGCCATCAGCATCAATGCCGACAAGGCTGGCTCGGTGTATGGCTACGACATCTACCGCAACGGGCAGCTCATTACCGATGCTCCCGTGAGCGGACCGTGCTACACCGACCACAATTTGCTGCCGGGCACTTACAAATATGAGGTGGTGGCGCACTACAACAACTCGGCGGTGAGCCCCATGAGCGAACCCGCTCTCGTGACGGTGAACTACACCAACGGCTATCAGCAGCCTGGCACACTGTCGGTTGAACAGACTGACAAGGGCAATGTGCTCACATGGAGTGTGCCGGCCCTTGGCGATGTGACGGAACTGCGCTGGCACAATGGTGTGTGCGACAACGCGGCCGGACTGCAAAACGGCGGACAGTATTACGCCGGTGTGGAATGGTCGCCCGAGGACTTGAAGCCTTACAGCTCGCTCAGCGTGTCTGAAATCAAGTTCTACATCAACCAGGTGCCCGACGTGCTTTATGCACAGCTCTACGAGGATAACACGCTGGTGTTTGAAAAGTATGTGGACAACCTCAGCCAGTACAGTTTCAACACCGTGCGCCTTGACAAGCCTGTCAAGGTGGACGCTACCAAGCGTCTGCGTGCTGTTATCTATGTGGAACACAACCAGATAACTGTGCCTATTGGCTACGATGCCGGTCCGGCTCGTGGTGGTAAGGGCAATCTCTACTCAACCGACGGACTGACATGGACCACGCTCGATGACGACGACAGTGGCATTGAGGGTAACTGGAACATTTCGGTGTGCCTGCAACCTTATGCCGACAACACCAAGGCGGCTCCTACTGCCAACCTCTCGACCTTGGCTGAGCGCTATGCGCCTGTGGCTGCCACGGCTGCGGCACAGAGCAAGTTGGCAGGCAAGGCTCTCGATGAGCCGCAGGCTGCAAGTTTCTTTAGCGGATACAACATTTACTGCAATGGCGAATTGGTGAACGCGGCTCCGCTCTCGACCGAAACCACACAGTATGTTGATGTTGCCAAGCATGCCGGACGCTACTATGAGTACCAGGTGAAGGCTATCTACCCCGACTATGGCGAGGTTGGCTCAAACGTGGTGCGCATCATGGCCACGGGCATTGATGCTGTGGCAACCGACGGTACGGGTGCTGCTGCACCTGCCTACAACCTGAAGGGTATACGTGCCGGCAAGTCGGAGCACGGCCCCGTGATTGTGGGTGGCGTGAAGCGCATGCAGTAACATATCTTTATGCGTTGAAGGGTTAACGGGTTGACAGCTCAACGGGTCACCTGTATACCCCGTTAACTCCCAACATTTGCTAACGTCTGTTTGACGCGTTGGCTCAACCAACCTGGGGCATTTGCCCTTGGAGTGGACTGAGCCAACGCGTTTTTTGTGTTGTAAGGCGAAGCGGGATTTGTGGGTTATAGTTGTATGGTAAACGTAAACATGCGAACGCAAGCAGCAAGCGTTATCAGCAAATGCAAGCTCTAAGCTCTACCACCAAACGCAAGCACTAAGCGCTAGCACCAAACGCAAACACTAATGGGGGCGACGCGTCTCGCGTCGGGATAGAGAAAGAATGAAAAAACAACCGCTACTAAATAATAGCTGCATATTTTCCCGACGCGAGACGCGTCGCCCCTATTAGAGCTAGCGTTTGGCGCTAGTGTTTAGTGCTTGCGTTAGGCGCTTGCGTCCGTTCGCATGTTTACGCTAAAACCATACTACAACAACTTACATACCGAGTATCTTGCATCTTACACAAACGCACTGCAACCCATTGAGTATCAATACTTTACTCAGTGTAAGATGCTACCAATTTCACCTACACACATCCTGCACAACCACATGCTGCCACACGGCACAACACGGGAGGGCAATATCACGGCATAGGGAGGGCGACATCACAGCATAGGGAGGCAGAAAAGTCTGTTGCTCCGACAGATTTCTCTACGTCCCTATGGCGTAAAACCCACCGCATACGACAAAATCGACTGCGCGGCAGCGGGGTGGGGTGTGTAAGATGTATGCAGGGGAGTGTAAGATACTTTGAAATCATCTTACACTCTCGAAACCTATGTATATCAACTTGTTACGCACAAAAAGTGTAAGATGGCAGTAAAAACACACGCACTCTTTTACAAGTGGGCAGACAAAGGGTCTGTGCCCGTGAGCAAACTGGTGCGCAGCACGTTGGCGATAGACCAGCGTACAAAAAAGGGCGGAACCCTTAGCAGGTTCCACCCTTAAAAAAACAATTCATTATGAAGAGGTATAATCTCTCATTGTGTGTTTCGCCATAGGTTAAGCGTAGGTTGGGATGGTTGTTACGCACGGCATAGTGGCGTTCCACCTGATGACCGATGCGCGGTTGTAAAGTGTGGCTTTGTGTGGCACACTTAATTTTCATGGTTGCGATGCAAATGTAAATCTTTTATTTTAATTGACAAACATTATGCAACAAGTATTCAAAATAAATGCGCATTTTGTAACAACCGTGCCATTTTAACACTTTAGGGTGGTTCTAAAAGCAGAATTATTAGAACCACCCTTTAGGCTTACTGTCCACACTCCTCGAGCAACTTGATGGCGTTGACATATTGGGCTATGCCTACAGCCACCTCTTTGGCAGCTTTCATGGCCAGCACCACCGTTTGTGGACGGTGTACGACGTCGCCTCCGGCAAACACACCGCGGCGGGTGGTCATGCCCTTGGGGCGATCGCCCACAATGACGTAGCCTTTCTCGTCGACGTCGATACCCTTTGTGGTGCCAACGATGCGGCTGGCGGGGCGTGAGCCGATGGCCAGGAACACGCGGTCGAACTCTACGGTGTGTTCGCCGTCGGGGGTGGCCAGTCTGATGGCACGCACACGGCCCTTTTCGTTGCCAAGGAATTCGATGGAGTTGGTTTTCCACATGAATTTTACGCCTTCCTTTACAGCGTCTTCGTACTCGCTCTTGATGGCGGGCATCTCCTCTTGTGTGCGGCGGTATATGACGGTGACGTCGCCGCCCAGGCGCTGTGCGGTGCGTGCGGCGTCCATGGCCACGTTGCCACCGCCTATCACGGCCACGCGGTCGCCTTTGCGCAGTGGTACCATCTCGTAGGGCAGGGCACCCTCAACGTAGGCGTTGACGTTGTGCAGAAAGTCGGTTGACTGTGTGACGCGGCGCAGATTAGCCCCCGGCACGTTGAGGTTTTGCGGCAGGGCGGTGCCGGTGCCCATGAATATGGCGTCGAAGCCTTGAGCAAACAGGCTGTCGACGGTGACACCGCTCTCGGGCGAGCCTACAAGGCAGTTGGTTACAAAGTGTACACCGAGTGCCTCGATGCGCTTAATTTCGTTGCGCACCACGGCTTTGGGCAGTCGGTACTCGGGTATGCCGTACATCAGCACGCCGCCTGGCTCGGGCTGCCCTTCGAATATGGTGACATTGAAGCCCTGGCGCGCCAGGTCGCCTGCCACGGTAAGGCCGGCGGGGCCTGAGCCTATGACGGCCACCTTGCCGCGTGTTTTTTCGGGTATGCGCTCGTGGGTCAGGTTCATTTCGGCGTCGAATTGTGCTACAAAGCTTTCGAGCTTGCCCACTCGCACGGGGTTGTCGCGGCGGCCGAGCACGCAATGGCCTTCGCACTGCTTTTCGTGTGGGCACACACGGCCGCAGATGGCGGGCAGGTTGGTTTTTTCGTGCAGTATGGCCATGGCCTCACCCATGTTGCCCTTTGAGAGCTCGTGTATGAAGTCGGGTATGTTGTTCTCGATGGGGCAGCCCTTTTTGCATTGTGGCACTTTGCAGTGCAGGCAGCGCTTGGCTTCTTCAATGGCCTCGCGCATGGTGTACATTTTGTTTACCTCGTCAAAATAGGGCAGGTGGTGTGTGTTGTCTTCGTTCATCAGTTTGTGTTTACTTGATGTGTTCAATCACCTCGTCGATGCTGAGGCTTTGCTGCTCGCCGGTCTCCATGTTTTTAAGGGCAACCTTGCCTTCGGCCATTTCGCTCTCGCCAACCAGGGCTACGAAGGGCACTTTGTGGGCGTTGGCGTAGCTCATCTGCTTTTTCATTTTAACAGAGTCGGGGTATACCTCGGCCGAGATGCCGGCCTTGCGTATGGCGGCGGCCAGGCGCAGGCAGTGTGCGGCCTCGTTGGCACCAAAGTTGATGAACAGAATGCGGGCACCCGAGTTGGTTTCGGCAGGGTAGAGGTCGAGCTGGGTGAGTACGTCGTAGATGCGGTCGGCACCAAACGATATGCCGACGCCGCTCAGGCCTGGCAGACCGAATATGCCGGTGAGGTTGTCGTAGCGGCCGCCACCGGTGATGGAGCCTATCTGTACGTCGAGTGCCTTGACCTCGAATATGCAGCCCGTGTAGTAGTTGAGGCCGCGGGCCAGGGTGAGGTCGAGCTCGAGCTCGTTGCGCAGTTCGCTGGCCTTGAGGGCGTTGAGCACAAAGGCTACTTCGTCAACTCCCTTCAAACCCGTCTCGCTGGCGGCCAGCACTTGGCGCATGGTGTCGAGTTTCTGCTCGTTGGTGCCCGAAAGCGAGATGATGGGCTGCAACTTTTCAACAGCCTCTTCGCTCAGACCTACGGCGCGCAACTCTTCGTTTACCTTGTCAAGGCCTATCTTGTCGAGCTTGTCAATGGCCACGGTAATGTCGACAATCTTGTCGGCTGCACCTATAATCTCGGCTATGCCGCTGAGAATTTTGCGGTTGTTGATCTTGATGCAGACGCGAATGCCGAAACGGCTGAATACTTCGTCGACAATCTGCATCAGTTCCACCTCGTTGAGCAGTGAGTCGGAGCCTACCACGTCGGCGTCGCACTGGTAGAACTCGCGGTAGCGGCCCTTTTGCGGACGGTCGGCGCGCCACACGGGTTGTATCTGGTAGCGCTTGAAGGGCATCTGCAACTCGTCGCGGTGCTGCACCACGTAGCGTGCAAAGGGCACGGTGAGGTCGTAGCGAAGGCCTTTCTCGCAGAAGCGGGCTGCGAGCTGGGCCGAATTCTTTTCGGCGTATTCCTCGGCGGTCACTTCGCCACGGAAGTTGCCCGAGTTGAGTATTTTGAAGAGCAGTTTGTCGCCCTCCTCGCCATACTTGCCCATGAGGGTGGAGAGGTTCTCCATGGCGGGCGTTTCAATCTGACGGAAGCCGTAGAGTGCGTACACCTCGCGTATGGTGTTGAAAATATAGTTGCGGCGGGCCATTTCGACCGCACCAAAGTCGCGTGTGCCTTTGGGTATGCTTGGTTTCTGTGCCATGTTGTATAATTTTTAGATATTTGTGGGCAAAGTTACTAAAAACCCATGTGTTTACTAAAGCTTCACCCTTATTTCTTTGTACACGCGCGGTTTAATACGCGCTCCTGACGGAGGGACTTGTGTCTGCTTGCTTTGTATGTGGTGGCGCGGGGCGTGTGGTGGATATACGCTAAAAGTCTCCAATCTGTGCCGGTGCTGCGGGGCATCGGTTACGGATTGGAGACTTTTTGCCAGTGAAGCCGCGGCGGGTGCACCGGGGCGGCTATGTGGGGCGTGGGGGAGCGGAGGTCAGAAGAACTGGCCCTCGTTGATGAGGCGGCGCGTGGCGTCGGGGTCGCTGTTGGGGCATATCATCAGTATGTCGCCTTGCTGTGCTATCACGTAGCCGTCGAGGCCGGCTATGATGGCTTTCATGTGTTGGGGCAGTCGCACCATGCAGTTTTGGGTGCCTTGCAGCATCACGCGGGCGCCACCGCTCACGGCATTGCCGTCGGCATCGGTGTGCGACACTTCGTGCAGCTCTGTCCAGCAACCTACGTCGGCCCACCCAAAGTTGCACTCCAACACTGCCACATTGCTGCAGTGCTCGAGCACAAGCAGGTCGATGCTGCGCGGCAGGCCCTCGGGTATGCATGAGCGCACGTAGTTCATCTCCTCGGCTATGGTGACCATTTGTTTGGCCACTTCTTCAACGGGGCGGTCGGGGCGGTGTGCCATGCTTGAGAGGTGCTGGCCGAGGGTCTTGCCTTTCCACATGAATATGCCGGTGTTCCACAGGAACTCGCCGCTCTGCATAAACATCTTGGCGTAGTCAAGTTCGGGTTTCTCGCTGAATGATTGCACTTTGTGCAGCTTGTTGTCGGCGTTGCCTATGGCGTTGCCCATCTGTATGTAGCCGTAAGCTGTGTTGGGCTGCGTGGGTTTGACACCTATGGCCAGGAAGTCGGCGTGGGTGTCAACGTAGTCGAGGCCGCGCAGTATCTGGGCTTCGAAACGGTCGGCGTGCTGTATGAGTTGGTCGGCCGGACTTACCACTACATTGGCATCGGCATCGGACAGCACTGTGTGCCATGTGCCCCAAATGGCTGCGGGGGCGGTGTTGAGCTGCACGGGCTCGGGCAGAATGTTGGTCTCGGGCACTTCGGGCAGTTGCTCGCGCACAAGGGACACATAGCTCTCGTAGGTGGATATGTATATGTGGTTGGTGGGGATAAAACGGGCAAAGCGGTCGAAGGTTTGTTGCAGCAGGGTGCGGCCTGTGCCGAAGAAGTCGATAAATTGTTTGGGCAACTCCTTCTGACTTGCGGGCCACAAGCGGCGTCCAACACCACCGGCCAGAATGATACAGTAGTTCTTATTACGTGTTTCCATTATCAAGGATTAGTGGGTTAGTTACTGTTTTTTTGAAATGATGGCTTTCGGGGCCAGTTTTCCTCGTGGTGGGAGGCGTATGGTTGTGAAAGCGATGCTAAGTTAACGAAAAAAACTGCCGTTTGGTATTGCTCCTTGGATTAAAAAAACGAAAAACCGCCTTTTATATCATTATCCGCGGCAGTTGTACCAACGGATTGGGGCTGGTAAAACGACGCGGGAGGGCTTGCCAATAACCGTAATGTGTGTGACGGTTGTAGGCATGCCCTCCCGCGTGGTGAGATAGTTATGTTATGAAGGCACGTTATGCATCGCCCTCTTTTTTGCCCTTGTTAGGACGTCGGCGGCCTCTGTGCTTGTGTGGCTTTGGCTTGTCTGCATTGGCCGTGGGCGTATTGGCGCTGGTTGCATTTTCGGCCTTGCCATTGGCGTCGCTTTCTGTGCCCTGCTTGTTGGCATTTTGTGGACGGCGGCGACGGCGGTTGTTGTTAGTCCGCTTTTTGTTGCGCTGGGGCTTGTCTTGCGCTGCTTCAGCCTCGTCCTCTTGTAAGGCAGTGTCGCTTTTGCTGTCGGCGCTGTCAAAGTTGTTATCTCGCAAAGTGGCAAAATGCTCGTCGTGTTCTGTGCCGAACACAATGTCGTCCAGCGTGAGCGATGGCACAATGCTTGTGGCGGCGTCTGACGCGTTGTCGTTGTCAAGGTCTTTGTCCTCGGGCTCAGTTACCTCGGTAGTTTCGACGGCAGTGGCGGTAGTGTCAATGGTGTTGATGGTAGTGTCATCACCCTCTTCGGCTACGCTGTCAGTATCAACGGCCATGTTGTCACTTTCTTCGGCCACGTTGTCTGCCTTTTCAGCCTCGTTGTCTGCCTTCTCTGTTGTGCTGTCAAATGCGGACTCAGCTTCGGGCTTGGTCTCTGGCTCAATGTCTGTTTCAATTTCAGCCAATGCTTCGTTTGTGGCCTCTTGGCTTTCATTTGGTGCCTCTTGGTTTTCGAGCGCGGCTTCGTGACTTTCATTTGTAGCCTCTTGGCTTTCGAGTGCGGTCTCTTGGCTTTCGTCCTCGGTTTGTGGCGCGGGCTTGATGTCCTCCTTTATGATGAAGGTTTCTTCCACTTCGGCCAGCGTTTGCACTTCGTTGGTTGTGTGGGCGGTGTCAGCGTCATTGGCCATTTCAGCGCTTGGGACAACGGGTGTTTCGGCCTCAGCGTGGCTGGGTGCTTCGGCCTTGGCGTGGCGGCTCTTTGCCACGGCTTCAGCCTCATGGTCGGCGTGTGTGCGGAGTGCGCCTAACAGACCCGATATTTGTGTCTGCGCCTCGTTTGCCACGGCTTCGGGCACGGCTTCAGGCTCTGCCTTGGTTTCGATGGCTTCGGCTTTGGCCTTGGCCTTTTCAGCCATTTGGCGCTTGTGCTCTGCCTTGGCGCGTTGTCGTTCCACTTCGGCTTGGCGTTCGGCCTCGCGTTTGGCGGCACGCTCCTCGGTGGTAGTGGCGCCCTTGGTCTGTCCCTTCACGGCATCGCCCATGGTCTTGGGGCCGCGGTTGCGTGTGCGCTTTTTGCGCAGGCTCTCGTCGGCAGCTTTCAGCTCGTCCTCTTCGGGGGGAGCGGGTATGCCCTTGGCCTCGTAGTCCTCGGCCGTGAGCACGGGTTCGGCAGGTGGTGTGTCAATCACTTCGTACGAGGCAGCCTCGTCGTAAGCCGTGTCGTAAGCCTCGTCGGAGAGTTCCTGTGCGCTCTTCGGAGCCTTGCTGTCCTGCTCTTCGAGCACGGGGGCGTCGGCCTTGTTCTTGCCCTTGGCTTTTGAAGTCTTGCCCTTGCTCAGTCCGTCCTCGATGGTGTCGATTTTGGGCAGAGCGAACGACTCTTCGGCCTCCATGGCAGTGCGCTTTTCTTTAGCACGGAAGATGCTGTCGTATGTGGCAGGCTCGCGGCGCATGCGTGTGAGTGCCTCTTTCGAAGCCTCCTGCTGGCTCTCCTTTTTTGAGCGTCCGCTGCCGCGTGCTATGGTGATGCCTTCGATGCTGATAACGGTGCGGAAGCCCTTTTCGCCATCGCAGGCAGAGTCCTTAAAGTTGATGTTGATGCGGTTTTTCTGACTCCACTCCAGCAGTTTGCTCTTAAAGTTAACCTCCTTCTGTGCCACGTTGTCGAGGTCGACGTACCGGCCTATAACGCGGTTGTTAATGAACCATTGGCAAGTTTTGAAGCCGCGGTCCAGATAAATGGCCCCCATCAGTGCTTCAAAGGCATTGCCGCCAATGTTGGTGTGGCTCATGCGTGTGCCTTGTGCGGCCAGAATCAGCTTTTCGAGCCCCATGTCGGCAGCCAGTCGGTTAAGTGCCTCGCGCTGCACGATTTTGGAGCGGGTAGATGTGAGAAAACCCTCGCGCTTGTGTGGAAAGTGGTGGAAGAGAATGTCGCTCACGATAGTCTCGAGCACGGCGTCGCCCAGATATTCGAGTCGTTCGTTGTTGAGCGGTTTCGAGGTATTCTCGCTGCGCTGTTTGCGGTCGCGGTTGTTGGCCTTGCGGTCCTTGCCGCCCTTTTTGCTGTCGGCGTCACGTCGGTAGCTGAGCGACTTGTGCGAGAAAGCGATGCGGTATATCTCGATATTGTGCGGGTAAAAGCCCAATATGTCGTATAGGGCCGACAGAAACTCCTTGTTCTTGCGGAAGGGGAGCTTCATGCGGTCAAATAAGTTCAGTATCATATATATGCAGTGCAAATGTGGCGTGACGTGCTGTTGCGCAAGTCGGGCGCACAAATTGCCGTTGAATTAGGGTGTATGATGTGGATATGGGAAAAGCGCAAATGTGCAGATGCGCCAGCGTGCCGAAATGCTATGCGTGATAGCATTTGCACATCTGCGCATTTGCACATTTGCACATGTTACGCGCCTTTGGGTGCGTTAGGCTTCATACTTCTTTACAATGCAGCAGGCGTTGTGTCCGCCAAAGCCGAATGTGTTGCTCAATGCAGCGCGTACGGTGCGCTTTTGTGCCTTGTTAAAGGTGAAGTTGAGGTTGTAGTCGATGTTCTCGTCGCGATCGTCGTCCTCGTGGTTGATGGTAGGCGGCACGATATCGTTCTGCACCGAGAGGCAGCAGATGAGTGCTTCAACAGCACCAGCAGCACCGAGCAAGTGGCCGGTCATACTCTTTGTAGACGAGATGTTGAGCTCGTAAGCGTGCTGGCCAAAGAGCTTGGTAATGGCCTTCACCTCAGAGATGTCGCCCACGGGGGTAGATGTGCCGTGTACATTGATGTAGTCGATGTCCTCGGGCTTCATTTCAGCGTCTTCGAGGGCAGCCTTCATCACGAGGTTGGCACCGAGTCCTTCGGGGTGTGAGGCAGTGATGTGGTGTGCGTCGGCCGACATGCCAGCACCAGCCACTTCGCAGTAAATCTTGGCGCCGCGTGCCTTGGCGTGCTCAAGTTCCTCAAGGATAAGTATGCCGGCACCCTCGCCCATGATAAAGCCGTCGCGGCTCTTGCTGAAGGGGCGTGAAGCGTGTGTGGGGTCGTCGTTGCGTGTTGAGAGCGCGTGCATGGCGTTAAATCCGCCCACGCCGCAGGGCCAGATGGCAGCTTCGGCACCACCGGTCACCATGGCGTCGGCCTTGCCGAGGCGAATGAGGTTGAAGGCATCGGCCAGAGCGTTGGTTGAAGAGGCGCAAGCCGATGTAGTGGTGTAGTTGGGGCCATGGAAACCATACTGGATAGAGATTTGTCCGGCAGCGATGTCGGCAATCATCTTAGGAATGAAGAAGGGGTTGAACTTAGGGCCGTTCTCCTTGTTGATGGCATAGTAGCCAGCTTCCTCCTCAAAGGTGTGAATACCACCGATACCTACACCGAGCACCACGCCGATGCGGTTTTTGTCGATAGTTTCGAGGTCCCAGCCGCTGTCCTTGATAGCCTCCATGGCAGCCACGAGAGCGTACTGCTCGTAAAGGTCCATTTTGCGAGCCTCCTTGCGGTCGATAAAGTCGGTAGCCTTAAAGCCCTTCACCTCGCATGCAAACTGTGTTTTGAACTTCGACGCATCGAAGTGTGTGATAGGGCCGGCGCCGCTAACGCCGTTCTTGATGTTTTCCCAAGTTTCGGGTACTGTGTTACCTACTGGTGTGAGGGCGCCAAGGCCTGTTACAACAACTCTTTTGAGTTCCATAAAGTTTGAATATCGTTAATGAATGCGCAGCCGTCAGCTTGAGTGGCAGCATGGGCGGTGTGTGCCCTGTGGCTCTCTCTGCACTTTAGTAGATTAGCACGCACGCGGCAGTGTGCTGTCCGCTTGTTTCCCGCGCCACGCGATGGGTGGGCTGGGGTAGTACTCGCTAATCTACTAAACAAATAAGGCGTGTTTCGAGGGGTGGGCTTGTGTGCACCAGAGCCGTTCAGCTGTGTGCTGCAGCATAGGGGTGAAACGTGTTGATATGCAGTGTTTTTGTAGGCGTGTAATGCCATAATGCAATTAACGTTTAACGTACAGCGACCTGTCTCCACACCGTCAGGGGCTGACAGCATAGCGACGCAGACGCGTAACGTTAAACGTTAATTGTTTTGGGTTGGGTAGTCGTAAGACAAGCAGATTACTTGTTAACTTCTCCTTCGATGTAAGCGATAGCGTCACCTACGGTTGAAATCTTTTCAGATTTGTCATCGGGGATAGTGATGCCAAATTCCTTCTCAAATTCCATGATGAGCTCTACAGTGTCGAGAGAGTCAGCACCGAGGTCGTTAGCGAAGCTTGCTTCGTTCTTAACTTCAGATTCGTCAACGCTGAGCTTGTCAACGATGATAGCCTTTACTTTTGCTTCAATATCAGACATAGTTTCTTTATTTGAATTTAATGAATTATGTTCCTTGTATTTAAGTTTCCGCGTGCAAAAGTAATGCTTATTCCTAATACTGACAAACTTTTAGGCTAAAAAGATACGATAAATTGCACGTTTTTTGAAAAAGTGTGCGTTACCGGGCATTAGGGCCGTGTTTTCCAGCACAATCCGTCGAGTGATTTGTGCTCCCTGACAAAGCAAGAGCACAGCAGACCAACAGCCACCGATGTGGCCATGCCGATGCAGCCGTAAAGCAGGAAACTCGTGTCGGTGAGATAGCGCACGGCAAACACTGCTCCCACGCCACACACAAAGCCCGTAAGAGCCGCTTTGCCGCCGATGCGCGGAAAGAATATGCCCATCAGGAACAGACCGCCGAGACCGCTTGAGAGCAATCCGAGTATCTCCTGGAAAAAGTCAAGCAGCGAGAGAATGTGCCATGTGGCCATGAGCAGTGCCATGCACATGCCCAATGCGCCCGACACGATGCAGGTGCGGCGTGCCACGCGCAGGGTGGCAGCATTGCTGGCAGTGGGGCGGAAGCGTTGGTAAAAGTCGACACTGTAGGCCGTGGCCACAGAGTTGATGTTGGACGATATGGTGCTCATGGTAGCGGCAAAAATAGCCGCAATGAGCAGTCCGGCCACCCCTTGTGGCAGCTGGCTCATCATGAAGAATGGGAATATCGTGTCGGCCTTGCCCATGGTGTAGTCGAGCGCTGCGGGGTGTGTCTTGAAAAAGGTGTACAGCCCTGTGCCAATGGCAAAGAATGCCACACTCACAAACACGCTCATCAGGCCGTTGAGCATGATGCTGCGCCGTGCGCCAGCCTCGTCCTTGGTGGTAAGGTAGCGCTGAATGACAGTCTGGTCGCTGGTGTAAGATATGAGGTTGTTGGCCATACCGCCTAATATGATAACCCAGAAGGTGGCCGAACGGTAGTCGAGACTCCAGCTAAAGAGCCGCATCTTGTGGTCGTCCATGGCTATCTGCCAGAAACCGCTTGCCCCGCCATCGGTGCCCCACACCAGGTAACCGGCAGCAAAGAGTGCGCCACCCACCAGTATGAAGCCCTGCACCACATCGCCCCACACCACGGCCTCGACACCGCCCATGGTGCAGTAAACGATGGTGACAAGTGCCATGAGCACAATGCAGATGTAGAGGTTGATGCCCGTAACCGCCGTAAGCGCCAGCGAGGGCAAGTAGAGCACCAATGCCATGCGCACCACCATAAAGATGATGAACAAGGCCGATGCCAACAGACGTGTGGACGCATTGAAGCGACGTTCAAGATACTCGTAGGCACTCGTCACGTTGAGGCGTCTGAAAAATGGCAAATAATACTTGATAACGGGGAACGACACCAGCAGTATGGTCACCAGCATGGGGTAGTAAGTCCAGTCGGTGGCGTAAGCCTTGGCGGGGTAGGCCATGTAGGTGATGGCACTGAGCATGGTGGCATAGATGCTGATGCCCGCTGCCCACCAGGGTATGCGGCCGCCGCCCTTGAAAAAGTCGTCGGCATTGCCCTCGCCGCGCTTCATAAAGTAATAGCCCAGCAGCACCATGCCCACGAGATAGGCCACGAGCACCGTCCAGTTGAGCCACCCAAAGGTGGGCCGCACGTCCATCTTGACAGCTGTTACGGCTGCCGACCTGATGCCCGGTTTGCTCTCGCCGTTCACCACCACCCATTCGCCGTCACATGCCACAAGGGCAGCCCCGGCGCGTGCCAACAGCGGCGAGCGGCTTTCGGCCACCCACGTGTTGGTGATGGTGTGGTAAATAATGAGTTCGTCGTTGAAAGCGTACCAAGCCTCGGGCTGGCGCATGTAGGTGGCCTTTTCGAGTTCGAGCCTTGCTACATAGGCGTGCATGGCCTGTGTGCCATATCTTTGGGCGTCGAGCCGTGCCTGTTTGATGAGCAAGGGACGGTTGATGGCCGCCTCAAAGCGTTGTTTGTTCACACCGCCCGCAAACACTATGTGGGCACAGCCCGAGGGCACACCTGCGGCACCGGCCAGGGTGACGGCCTCGGTGCGGCCGTGTGGCACAATGGGGGCCATACGTGTCCATTGGTGTGTGGCGGGGTTGTAACACCACCCGTCGGTGTGTGCCATGCCCCGTTGGGTGTCGGTGGCAGGGGCAAATCCGCCCGCCAGGTAAAAGCAAGGCCCCGTGGCGCTGTTCTGCACCACGCCCACGGGCTGCACACGTGCGGCACCGGGCAGGTCGGGCAGGCGCTCCCATTGCTTGCCGCCGGGGAAACGCAGTCGGTAGGCAGCCTGCGAGGGACTGCCATTGCTCAGTCCGCCGGCCACGTAGATGTAGCCGCCGCCGTAGGCCCCCGCCATGTTGTCGAGCGGCTGGGGCAGTGCGGGCAGTGCCTCTATTACGAGTTGGTGGTTGTGGCCCGACTTGAGGTAGTAGCTTTTGGCCAGGCTCTGCTTGCCGTTGCTTGTGCCGCCCACGCACACCATGCCGTGTGGCACACTCACACCCACACCGTAGGCTGCAGGTTGCGGCAGACAGCCTATTTTGTGCCATTGCATTGTGCCCGCGGGGTGGTGCAAGTTAAGTTCGTAGATGTCGGCATAGAATTGCTTGTCACCGCCGTCGGCAGCCGGTGTGCCCGGAAAGTTGCAGCCGCCGGCCACTAATAGTTTGCTGCCCGTGCTGCCGGCAAATGCGGCCGACACGCCTTGCTGCCCGTTGACGCGCAGTGGTGGCAAGGGACGGTAGCTGACGGTGTTGAATGGGTTGTCGTTGCCGCCGTGGCGGGCTTGCGCCTGCATGGTAAGTGCCAGGCAGAGTGTGAGCAGTGTGAGCAGTGTGAGTAGCAATTTGTTCATGGTGGTGATGATATTAGATGTATATCCGTTGGCGGAATTTCAGGTTAACGGGTTAACAAGTTGACAGGTTTACAAGTAAGTATGCTATATACTACTTATTATGTTAAGGCCAGAATGACAGGAAACTTAAAAAGCTTGGCCAACTTGCCAGTTACCCCGTTGAGTTGTCAACTTGTTTGTCAGTTCTGCCAATTGGTTATGATTGGGCAAAGATACGTAATCGTTTGCATCTGCAATGTAATATTTGCCACAAAAAGGTGGTTGATGGGGTTGCAAGTGACCGTATTTATAAGTCAGAAAGTTTGCCCCGTACGGTGCAGCGTGTGTGTTGTGTCAAGTTTGAGCCTTGTGTCTGAAAAACAACAGAAATCCCCTTGACGGCTGTGCAGCCGCAAGGGGATTTCAAGCTTCTATGGCTTTATCATTCAATGCTGATTAGTCGCGACGCGGACGGCGTGGTGCGTGACCACCTTCGCCACCTTCGCGGCGCGGACGGCGTGCGGGACGTTCCTCCCAGCCTTCGGGCTTCTCTTCGAGCACGCGGTGTGAAAGGCGGAACTTGCCGGTCTTGTCGTCAATTTCGAGGAGCTTGACCTTGATGGTGTCACCCTCTTTAATGCCAGCTTCCTCAACAGACTCGAGGCGTTTCCATGCTATTTCGGAGATGTGGAGCAAGCCTTCCTTGCCCGGCATGAACTCTACAAAGCAGCCGTAAGGCATGATGCTGACAACCTTGGCGTCGTAAACCTCGCCCACTTCGGGTATGGCCACGATGGCACGTATCTTGGCCACGGCAGCATCGATGCTCTCCTTGTTGGGGCCAGACACCTGGATTTTGCCTACGCCGTCTTCCTCGTCGATGGTGATGGTGGCACCAGTGTCCTCCTGCATGCCCTGAATAATCTTTCCGCCCGGGCCAATAACGGCACCGATAAACTCTTTGGGAATTTCGAAGGCTTCGATGCGGGGAACGTGGGGCTTGAGTTCGGGACGTGGTGCGGGCATGGTTTCGAGAATTTTGCCCAAGATGTGCTCACGTGCCTGCTTGGCTTGGTTAAGAGCTTTTTCAAGGATTTCGTATGACAGACCGTCGCACTTGATATCCATCTGTGTGGCAGTAAGACCCTTTGCAGTACCAGTGGTCTTGAAGTCCATGTCGCCCAAGTGGTCCTCATCGCCCAGGATGTCGCTCAATATGGCGTACTTGTCCTCGCCGGGGTTCTTGATAAGGCCCATGGCAATACCGCTCACGGGAGCCTTGATGGGCACACCAGCGTCCATCAGAGCCAGAGTTCCGGCACATACGGTGGCCATAGACGATGAGCCGTTTGACTCGAGAATGTCGCTCACCACGCGCACTGTGTAGGGGTAGTCGGCAGGGATTTGGCCCTTGAGGGCGCGCCATGCCAAGTGGCCGTGACCAATTTCGCGGCGGCCTACGCCACGCTGTGCTTTGGCCTCGCCAGTTGAGAAGGGAGGGAAGTTATAGTGGAGGAGGAAGCGCATGTAGCTCTTGTCGAGCACATCGTCAACCATCTTTTCGTCGAGCTTGGTGCCGAGGGTGGCAGTGGCCAGAGCCTGTGTTTCGCCACGTGTGAAGATGGCCGAACCGTGAGGCATGGGCAGGGGTGACACTTCGCACCAGATGGGACGGATATCGGTGGTTTTGCGGCCATCGAGACGCTTGCCCTCGTCGAGAATGCAGCGGCGCATGGCATCGCGTTCTACGTCGTGGTAGTAGCGGTCTACCATGGCGTTCTTTTCTTCGAGTTCTTCGGGTGAGAGTTCGGGGTGTGCGGCAGCATAGCGTTCCTTAAATCCTTCGCGTATTTCGGTGAAGGCATCTTCGCGCTGGTGCTTGTCGTGGTCGCCGGCTTCGGCAATGGCGTAGGCGGGCTTGTAGCACTCGTCCTTTACTTGCTGGCGGAGTTCCTCGTCGTTCACCTCGTCGTCGTATTCGCGCTTGACGTCGGTGCCGAGTTCCTTTGAGAGTTCCTTTTGCAACTGGCACATGGGCTTGATAGCCTCGTGAGCCACCTTGAGCGCTTCGAGCAGTGCGCTTTCGGGAACTTCGTCCATTTCGCCTTCAACCATCATGATGTTCTCTTCGGTGGCACCTACCATGATGTCCATGTCGGCCTCCTTGAGCTGGTCGAAGGTGGGGTTGACAACGTATTCGCCGTTGATGCGTGCTACGCGCACCTCAGAGATGGGGCCTTCGAAGGGAATGTCGCTGGCAGCGAGGGCTGCTGATGCGGCAAAGCCGGCCAGTGCGTCGGGCATGTCAACACCATCGGCTGAGAAGAGCGTGATGTTAACGTATACCTCGCAGTGGTAGTCTGAGGGGAAGAGAGGACGCAGTGCGCGGTCGACCAGACGTGAAGTAAGGATTTCGTAGTCGCCGGCGCGGCCTTCGCGCTTGGTGAAACCGCCGGGGAAACGGCCTGCGGCGCTATATTTTTCTTTGTAGTCGCACTGGAGGGGCATGAAGTCTGTGCCGGGCTGAGCCGTCTTGGCAGCACAAACGGTGGCAAGCAACATGGTGTTGTTCATACGCAGCATAACTGCGCCATCAGCTTGCTTGGCCAATTTGCCAGTTTCGATGCTGATGGTGCGTCCATCGGGCAGCGAAACGGTCTTGGTTATCACGTTCATCTGATTGTTGTTATAAATTATTTTGATTTTACCTTCGTTGTAACGCACAAAAGTAGCAATTATTTTTTAAGTGGAGGGAGTGGGGCTTTACTTTTTTCTGATTTAGAACAAGCTTTGCGAGCTAATGAGTTAACCCGTTAACCCAAAATACCGCCAAGGGGTTAGCCTATTAGCATACTGAAGTTTCGGATTTAACAAGGACGGGCTGAAAGCCCAATGGAGCACATAGCCCAGGGCAAGCGAAGCGGCACCCTGGGTGTCGCGTGTTGGAGCAGTCGCGCCCTGTAAGGGCAAAAGCTTTAACCCTTTATGTTATTCTTACTTGATAGCTGATCCTGCGGCCTTAAAGTGGAACATCGTATGTATATTTTGTTCAACATCTGCGTCATGTCCTAAAGCTTTTGCCCTTACAGGGCGCGACTGCTCCAACACGCGATACCCAGGGTGC
>OODF01000295.1_pt1 | contig 39421 bp, 50 predicted proteins | sample 1671431 | NCBI WGS metagenome assembly OODF01 (sample SAMN06348156, study PRJEB24527) | human gut metagenome | biome: human gut; feature: ankylosing spondylitis patient; material: feces | host: Homo sapiens | place: China | collected 2015-10 | reverse complement strand
GAGAGGACGTTTAGACGCAAGAAGGACGCTGAAGAGCTTAGTTGCGGATTTGAGGGTAGCATGAAACATTTAAGTTTTTTGAGAAGACATGCCAATATAGTATTCTGCTTACTTTTGTGTCTTGTCTATCAGAGAGCTGAATCTAAAGAATTGTTTGAACATTAGTGTCCACTAAAAAATCATAAGAGTACTTTGAAATTATTGAAATTCAATTTGTTGTGAGCATTTTTGAGGTGCGACGATTTGAAATTAACTTTGCAGTCTGAATCAGGCTGTTATGTTAAAAGACAAGTACGTTTTTGCTCAATTAGTCAAGTTCCTCGACAATGACAAGTTTCGTCATCTTGTGGATAAGTATGATGGCGACAAATATGTGAAGAGTTATACTTGTTGGAATCAACTACTTACGCTGATGTTTGGACAACTGTCAAATCGTGAGAGCCTTCGCGATCTCATCGTGGCGATGGAAGCCCATGCAGGAAAGCTCTATCATCTCGGCATTGGCAAATCCGTGACGCGGAGTAATTTTAGCAAAGCCAACGAGCAACGCGATTACCGCATCTTTGAGGAGTTCGCTTTCTATATGATTGCGGAGGCTCGCAAGCGTAGGATACAGAAAATCTTTGAGCTTGACGGGCATGTCTATGCCTTTGACTCCACCACTATAGACTTGTGTCTATCGGTGTTTGAGTGGGCTAAGTTTCGCAAGCACAAGGGCGGAATCAAGATGCACACACTTTACGATGTAGAGGCTCAAATCCCTGCATTCGTGCATATTACCGAAGCAAAAGTCCATGATTCAAAGGCTATGCCGGAGATTCCATATGAGAAGGGCGCGCACTATATCTTCGACCGAGGCTACAACGATTTCGGCAATCTTTACACGATAAATCGTATCGGTGCGTTCTTTGTCGTCAGGGCGAAAACCAATGTCCGGTTCAAGCCTGAGACATGGAAACGGAGGCTTCCCGAGAATGTTGTCTCAGACGCAATCGGCTACTTCACGGTTTATAAAAGCTCAAAGGATTACCCGGAAAAACTCCGTAAAGGAATCTGCATCGATCCCGAGGACGGTACCAGATACATATTCCTGACCAACAATCTGACTGCTTCCGCCGAGACAATCACCGAGCTATACCGCAACCGATGGAGCGTGGAACTGTTCTTCAAATGGATCAAGCAGCATCTGCGTATCAAGAAGTTCTGGGGGACATCAGAGAATGCAGTACGCATCCAAATCTATTGTGCTATAATTACTTATTGCCTTGTTGCAATCGTACAGCACGATATGAAACTGGAACGGAGCATCTATGAAGTACTTCAGATTCTTGGAATCTCGCTGACTGACAAGACTCATCTGAGAGACCTCTTCGACAAATCGAATTTCAAAAATGTCAATGTTCTCTATGTAAGGGGGGTAAAACGAAATGCGTAAAAACAGTATAGAGTAAAACAGGCTTGTTTTAACTGAAAAACAACAGGTTAACAATATAGTTAAAGAACTGACCAAGAAAAACGAAACGCACAAACGGTTTAATTGAATTGAACTGCATTTTAATTTTGAATGGGGTTTGAACGGATTTCTTGAACATAAGTTTAATTGGACGGCAGATTTGGTTTAATATGGGGTCTACATGGGCGCAAATGAGGCGCACTGGGGCGTTTTGTTGGCTCGATTGATTGTTTGTCCGCTGAAAGAATGAAGAGGCTTAAAAAGAGCCTCTTTTCTTTTGCTTTGTTGTGGATTCGATTTGTTAAATCTGTTGATAGATTATTCTATATAAGTGCTATTTGGTATATTTGCGACAAAGTAAATACTAAATGCGTTATGATAAAGGTTGTCCATGTACATTTGATCTACGAGAAGAAGAACTACTATTTCGGCTCGATTTCGGCCATCTTTGACGTGCTTTCGGAGGAAGAGGTAGGCATTACCAAAAATAGCCTTCTGCACGCCGGTATGACTGATGGAAGTTGTAAGATCACCAAACGGGCTATGATCATTCAATCGCACCTAATAAGGATTGCTAAATAGTTGTTTTAATAGCATTTAATACTTATTTGAACGATTTTTGTTTGAATAGCGGATTTCCCGCCGTCTTTGAACGGTCGGAAATGCCGCTTTTTTCATGTTGGCTGTGCACTTGGTTGTGCGTTTGGCTGTGCATTTTTGAGCTTGCAAAAACGAAACATGCCGTTTGGTTGTGCATTTGGTTGTGCATTTTACTATCGTTTTTTATGCGATTAGAGTATGCAAGACTCCTTTTTAATGGTTGTATTTTTCGTTTTCGGTATTATTAGAGTATAGAAGTGTATTTGTGTAAATATTTATTTGTCCCTATATATTTTATGCTATATTTTTGCATATTAGACTATTACATATTTTTACCCTGTCAATCCGTTTTACAGTTCGTTTATTCCTCCAATTGTATATCATCTTTATGCTTTCAGACGATTAAAACAATCTGTGCATACTTCCCAGCACCGCATACACCTTGCGGATCATCTCAACAGGAATCTCCTGTTCGGCATATTCGGGGCTTTTGTTGGTAGGGATCAGGCGGACAAATCCTTTTTGATCGGCCATGCGGATACGCTTAACCGTACGGTAGTCTTCTGTGATGATGCCGTAAATCTCTCCTGCCGGAAGATACTGAATCGGCGAGTGCATCTCCTTCATGGCGATGAAGTCTCCGTTGTTTAGTTCCGGTTCCATTGAGTGCCCAGTTATGTTACACCAGATGACACCCTCTTTGTTATAAGGTGCGAAATTGATATAATAGTCCGGATTACGGGTCTGGTCGTTCAATACCAAATCAAAACCTCCGATAAAGTCTACATTATAGTAAGGTGCGCCCTTATATTCGTAATTTACTTCCGGTAGGACCTCTTCTTTCCCCGCTTCCTTGTCGCCCATCAGCGATACTTCCTCGCTTTTCAGCATGGAACCACGACCTGTAAGAAGCCAGTCCGGGTTAATAAAGTCACACTTTGTGTATAAAAGTTCTGCGTCAAAAGTGTTTCTTGAATACCAATTTGACACAGCCTGTGATGAAATACCTAAAAAACGGGCAAATTCTGAATTCTTATTCATGTTTAGATGTCTTTTTATAACATCCAGCATCGCCCCTTTTGTTAAAAGCGAAACTTTTTGTGTCATTTCCTTTCGGTTTATTTTGTTATATGAAACAAAGTGTGTAATATTGCAGCGTATTCAGAATATGAACACGCCTCAAAGATATAAAAAGGCGGTCATATAAACGAATATTAGAAGTGAAACTTAAAAAGAGCAAAGGATATGAATGACGAGATTAAGGAATGGCAAGTACAGAACAACAGATTAAAGGTTGCGAACTTGTTGATGTTGGACGGTGTGAGTTTTAGCTATAACAAAGAGAATGGCATTGTGTTTTCCGCTCCGGATTCTTACGTCAAGAAAATGATTCATACCCTGAGAAACTGCTACGGATGTAGCACGAAACCGATTATAAACGAATATAAATAAAAACAATGAAGGCAAAAGTGATTATCGCTCAGGCGACAGCAGAAACAGTCGGATTTCTTTACGAACTGGTTAAGAGAATGGCAGAGAAAACGGCTATCAAGGCTTATCCGAGTGTGGACTATCAAGCCGTGTTTTTCCCAGTAGATAAACACGACCTGTCTTTTGTGAAGCAGGTATTGGCAGATAGGAACTTTTCTTTTAAGGTGGAAAATGCTGAATAATAACAATAAATATGAAATTATGACACAAAAAGAATTTGAAGAGAGAACAGGGATCGTACCGACACCGGAAGATTTTGAGTACATCCATGAAGTGTATATGAATACATCAATGGATAAAGACGCATTTTGCAAAGAGTTCAAGAAGCATGGAGAAAGCCAAATTATCCGAGATATCTATATACGGGTAGTGAACTGTAATGTGAAATTGAATCGGCAAAAGGAAGTTACAAATGAACTTGCCGACTTCCTGATTGGTAAAGCACATGCTTATGACGATACAGACTTCCGCAAACAAGCTGTGAAACTGGTTGGGGAGGTGGAAGTGGTCAAGCGAACAATTGAATTGGGGCTTTCACTTTGGGATGAAGACCGGAAGTGTATTCTTTCAATGATTCACGAACAAAGCAAATAGGTTTCCGGATAACCGACAGCCCGGAAAGACGGGCGGGCGATTAGTTCAGTCAGGTAGAACAGGCGAAACTTACCCATAGAAGCCATTGTCCCCGGTTCGAATCCGGGATCGCCCACGGTGATAACATTAAACAATAAATGATATGAAAGCGATTAGAGTTTCAGTGAATTTTCGCGAATGGTCGAAAGTGGATGGCTTTTTAGGCCGGTTCAAGGGGGAAGAAGACACTTTCATCTACCAAGTGGAAAACGTGACGTTTATTGCCGTGTTTGGCGGTGAGTGTGCGATGTCTTACTTCAAGGCTGAATTGGCCAAAGCGTTTGATGAAGAAATCCTTATTGTAGAACTCAGATAATATAACAATGAAGAAACGAATAGTAGTGGATCATGGAGAAGTAAAGCGGATCGCCTTGCTGATGAATTGTACTTACGAAATGGTGTCGCATTCGCTGGCTTACCGAAAGGATACCAAGTTGGCGAAGGCGATCCGGAAAATGGCTTTGATGCGCGGAGGCGTCGAAGTAGGTGACGAACCGATAAACAACAGGAATCATGGAAGCGAATTGGTTGAAAGCGTTTAGCGGTGAGATCGCCTGGTGGCGCAGCCTTACCGGGAAAGAGAAACTATATACCGTTTACTTCCTGCTGAGTTTTACCTTGTTGGTTGGAATGGTGGATTGTAATCCGGTATGGGTGATGTTTTTGGTCGTGTTGAACTTTGGCAACTCTGCACGGCTGGTAAAAAGAGTGCCGATCGATAAACTGGAAGATTATTAACCGGTAAAACAATCGGGAATGGAATATTACAATAAAATATTGTGCGTGACATACGAAGAACTGACATCCGGGGATGATCCGGTGATCAAGCCCAACACGCTTTACAGCAATGTCCACCGGGGAAATATCCAATGCGTCAACCGTGGCGGCGGCGAGGGGAACCACGCCCTGTACGTCTATTCCTCCCTTCCCCCCAAATACCAACAACGTTTTGTCGCCAAGTATGGCGAACCCGAAGAGATCATGAGAAGAGAGATACTGCGCGGACGTGTCCGCAAAGATGAGAAGGCGGAGGACTTCTTCGAGAAGCACCGCTACGACAAGAACGGCGAGCTGGTACCGCTTCCGGAGCCGACGATCACGGCCTATACGCTGAACGCCTCGGTGCTGAACACGCTGATCGGCGATATCGCCCGCATCCGTCCCAACCGCAACAAACTGGGCGTATCAGGCGACTACTGGGAGGAGATAATGAGGCGGAGCGAAGAGCTGCGCTCGGAGTTCGGCCATACGCTGCCCGGCTGTGTCGGACGGTTGAAGGAACTGATCAAGCGGTACAGCCCCGACCATTACGAGGCGCTGATCAGCGGGAAGTATGGCAACAGAAACACGCTGAAGATTGGCGAGGAGGAAGGACGGTACATCATCGCTCTGAAGCGGAGCCAGATGCCCAAATATACCGACCACCAGATCTTCGAGACCTACAACCGCACGGCCCCGGAAAGGGGCTGGAAACCGCTCAAGAGCGAACGGGGCATGAAGGGCTGGCTGAACAGCCCCCGTATCAAACCCCTGTGGCACGATGCCGTGTTCGGCGAAATGCGGACACACCAGCTCTACGACCGCAAGCACCACACGTTGCTCCCCGCCAGCCGGGATTCCCTCTGGTATGGCGACGGCACGAAACTGAACCTCTATTACCGGGACGAAAGCGGAAACAAACGCACGATCAACGTCTACGAGGTGGTGGACGCCTACAGCGAGGTGTTGCTGGGCTACCATATCAGCGAGCAGGAGGACTACATCGCCCAATACCACGCCTTCCGCATGGCGATACAGCGCAGCGGGCACAAGCCTTACGAGCTGGTGTGCGACAATCAGGGAGGCCACAAGAAGAACACGGCCAAGGGGTTCTTCTCGAAGATCAGCCGGATCCACCGGCCGACCGCCCCCTACAATGGCGAGTCGAAAACGATCGAGAACATCTTTGGCCGTTTCCAGCAACAGGTGCTCTGGACGCGCTTCGGCTACACGGGGCAGAACGTGACCGCCGTAAAGGCTACCAGCCGCCCGAACCTGGAGATCATCAACGCCAATATCGACGCGCTCCCTACGCTGGACGAACTGCACGAGATCTACGAGGCTGCCCGAGAAGAGTGGAACGAGATGAAACACCCGGCCACCGGTATCTCCCGGATCGAGATGTACGAAAACAGCGTGAACGAGGAGACCGATGCCGTCAGCGTGCGCGACATGGTCGACATGTTCTGGTACACGACCGAGAAGCCCTCGACCTTCACCTCCAGCGGCATCAAGATCACCGTGCAGAAAAAGGACTATACCTACGAGGTGTATGACGACCATGGCAATCCGGATCTGGAATGGCGTCGCCGGAACACATTCAAGCAGTTCTATGTGCAATACGATCCGACCGACATGCGCAGCGTCCGGTTGCTCTGGATGGACAAAGGCGGAGCATTGCGCTTCGAGCGCGTAGGGTTGCCGCCGATCTATATCCACCGCGCCCAACAGGAACAAACGGAAGAGGAAAAGGCGTTTATCCGCCGGCAGCAGGAAGCCATAGCCGGCGAGCGTGTCGAACGACAGATTATCGCCAAGGAGATCGAATACGAACACGGTGTCGCTCCGGAACAGCACGGTCTGGTCAGCCCCGACCTGAAAGGGCTCTCCAAAGAGGCCAAGGAACAGCTCGACCGCCGTACACGCCAGTACAGCCAACCGAAGAGACGGACGCTTCGGGTATCATTGGGTCGTGACACCAAGGAATTGAGTAACGTCACCTGGGACCAGCTCGGCGGCAACAACGAGGTAAGCTTGAGTAACGTGGCAGGCAAACTATAAATTAGGAATCATAAATCGAAAATCATACAATGGAAGCATTAAGCAACAAACAGAAAGACGCCATCCGCGAGGCTCTTCGCGCCTACGTCGCCAAGTATCCCAGCCAAAACAAGGCGGCCGGGAGTTTGAAGAACACATCGGTCGGCACGATCAGTTGTATCGTGAACGGCAAGTATGAAAACATTTCGGATAAGATGTTCCGCGACATCGCCGCACAGATCGGTGGCGGAAAGAACGAAACCGGCTGGCAGATCGTCGAGACCTCCGCCTACCAAGAGATCAACTTCGCGCTCGACGATGCCCAGCGCTGGCGCAACGTCACTTGGGTGGTGGGCGAAGCCGGGTGCGGCAAGACAACGACGGCCCGCCTCTATACCGAAGAACACAAAGAGGTGTTCTATATCCTTTGTTCCGAAGATATGAAGAAAGGAGACTTCGTGCGTGAGATTGCCCGGAAGGTGGGTATCAAGACCGACGGGCACAACATCCGCGAGGTGTGGAGCCTGATCCTAGACGACGTGATCCAGATGGAAGCTCCGCTCCTGATCTTCGACGAAGCCGATAAACTGACCGAACCGGTGTTCCACTACTTCATCAGCATGTACAACAAGTTGGAGGAGAAATGCGGCATCATCTTCCTCTCGACCGACTACATCGTGAAGCGTATCCAGAACGGCCTGCGCTACCGTAAGCCCGGCTACAAGGAGTTCTACAGCCGCATGGGACGCAAGTTCTTCGAGCTGGAGGCCACCACGCCGAACGATGTCTATTCCATCTGTGTTGCCAACGGGCTGAGCGACCGGAAAAAGATCGACGAGGTGATCCGAGACGCCGAACCGTGCGACTTCGACCTCCGCCGCGTGAAAAAGGCGATCCACCGGGTCAAACGGATGGGCGAGTAAACAACCGTTCGAATGCTATTTGAACACAATTCGAAAACAACATGAAACGAGCAATAAGCGTCCGGGACATCCTAGACAAGAAATATGAGACATTCCCCTTTGAGGGAAAATGGAAAGAGGCGTTCGATACGCCCGAGAACCGGGGTGTCTGGTTCATCTGGGGCAATTCGGGCAACGGGAAGACCTCGTTCGTCATGCAACTCTGCAAAGAGCTGTGCAAATACGACCGGGTGGCGTTCAATTCGCTGGAGGAAGGCACCTGCCTGACGGTGCAGAATAACCTACGTCGGTTCGGCATGGCCGAAGTAAGCCGCCGCCTGGCATTCATCAAGGAAGACATCCCGGCACTGAAGGAACGGCTTGCCCGTCACAAGAGCTTCAACATCGTGGTGATCGACAGTATCCAGTACACGCAAATGAACTACCGCGATTATATTCTCTTGAAAGAGGCGTTCCCTGACAAACTCTTCATCTTCATCAGCCACGCACGGGGTAAAAACCCGAAAGGTGACGCAGCCACCAGCGTGATGTATGACGCCGACCTAAAGATCTATATCGAGGGCTACGTAGCTTTCAGCAAGGGGCGTTACATCGGCGACACCGGCCGGTATGTCATTTGGGAAGAGGGAGCACGTGAAGCCGGTTTAATCTAAAACGAATCAGATATGAAAGTAATACAAATGAAACCCAAACAAGGCTACGCAAAGCCCGACAATTACGCCGCTTTCTACGGCTTGCTGAAACAGATGCCGGGAGCGAGCAAGGAAGAGATCGTGCTTCAGTTCACGAACGGGCGTACCGACAGCCTGCGCGAAATGTCGCTCCACGAATACAACGAAGCCATCCGTGCGATGGAGAAGCTGACACGCGCCGAAGAGACCGAGGCCATGCGTATCCTGAAAAGCAAGCGGTCGGCCGTGCTTCACCAGATGCAACTGTCAGGTGTCGATACCGCCGACTGGAAGAGGGTCGATGCCTTCTGCCTCGACAAACGGATCGCCGGCAAACGGTTTGCCCGGCTCGATTACGAGGAACTGGAGGCATTATTAAAGAAGATTCGCGCTATCCGCCGGAAACAAAAGGAGGGGGATTGACAATGGCACGCTATATACCCCTACAAGACAAACTTGATGAGATCGAGGAACAGGGCGGACGCCTGCGCCGCCGTCTGGACTACCTGAAAGGCGAGCGCGACTTTCTGGTCGACACGCTGCTCACCCGGCCGGTGAAGGATATGGAGGCGCAACGCCGGCTGCTGCGGGAGTGGGACGAGGAGATCGAGAAACTGGAGCGATCCATCGACTACCTCCGCCGGGAATATATGAAATACAAAGAAACTCAGAATAAACAGATGTGTAACAATTCAAAAAAAGAAAAAACATGGAAGCAACAAAACAAACAGTCGAAATGACGGACGAGGAACTGAGACAGTTTGAAGCGTTCAGGAAAGAACAGGCCGCCAAACGAGCCAAGGAACAGGCCAAACGTGACCGCGAGGCCTACAAGGAACTGGTGGACGAAACGATCGAGGAGGCGATCCCGGACTTGCAAGCGGTCAGCGACTGCATCAAGACCGTGAAAAACGGCGTACTGAATAACTTCCGCCGTGTGATCGACATGAAGTCGGAAGTCTTGAAGTTGAAAAAAGACGGCCAACGCACGGACACCTTCACCAATACGGCGGGGGACAAGCGTATCACCGTAGGGTATTATGAGACCGACGGCTACCGCGACACGGTGGAGGACGGTATCGCCATCGTGAAGGAGTATATCGAGGGGCTTGCCGACAACAAGAAAACGAAGGCACTCGTAAAAATGGTACTCCGCCTGTTGGCCCGTAACGCGCAAGGAACGCTGAAGGCAAGCCGTATCGTCCAGCTTCGCAAGATAGCCGAGGAATCGGAAGACGAGCGTTTCATGGAAGGCGTGCAGATCATCGAGGAAGCCTACCAACCGGCCATCAGCAAACAGTTCATCCGGGCTGAGGTCAAGAACGACAACGGGGCATGGATAGCGATACCATTAGGAATGACAGAGGCATGAGCAAGCAACAACACGCGCTATTGATCCAGCCGCCGCTCTTCCCGAAAGAGTGTCCTGTCGAACGGGTCGAGTTCGGCGGCTTCCCCTGTAGTTATTGCCACGGCAACGGCTGGTTCTGGGGAGTGGATGATTACGGAGAGCGCATCAAGCAGGATTGCCCCGTGTGTAAAGGGAATAAACGTCTGAAGGCGGTCGTAACTATCGCCTGGCAGCCGGATGAAACAGGTAAGAATAGATAATCAAAATGAATATGAGCAACATTTTAAACAAATTCAGAAGAAAACCGGCGGAACCTGTCAAAACGGAATCCCCGGCACTCAAACGTGAAAAGACGATCCCACCGCATATCGTGGTCTGCAAAGTCTGCGAGGGTAAGGGAAGGAAGGAGGGTACGATTTGCCCGCAGTGTAAAGGCACCGGTCGGGTAATCGTATCGTGCGAGGTAACAACGTATGTATCGGCTTATATGCCGGAAGACGCCACATAAGAGTGGAGGGTCGCGTAGGCATACGGGAAAATAAAAACCGCCTTCTTTTTCGAGTTATCACAAATACGGAGGAGAAGGCGGTTTTATAAAAAATACTGAAGGTATGGACTCAAATGATCAAGCAAGAGCTGTTCCGAGATAAATCGGAGCAGATATTATTAATAAAGAAAGTAGGCGTATGAATAAAATTATTTTTGGCTTGATAGGCCTGACCGGTTACATATTGTTTCTTGTCGTTCTGGCTGTAGTGGCTTTTAGAATTAATTTTTGGCTTGGACTTCTTGTTGTCTCCATTGAAATGATGGTTACATGTGCTATTGCAGTAAAAGATAAGATAAACTAACAACTAAAAAAATATGAAGATAAGAAACAATGATTTGTCAAACAGAAGTATTGATATTGATATAGCTGATGGCGTTTCAATTCATCTTTATAAATGTGAGTATGACGAGTTTATCAAACTTCTTTTACCTGATATGGAGCAAGAAATAAAGAATGCTTATACTCTCCAACATAGAGCAATAGAAAATCGCCAAAAATGCTGGGAGATGGTAAAAGAAATTCGAGAATTATTCTACGACTGTTCCGATGAAGGGTTCTGCGTCCGGAAAAGTCTGGGTGAAATAGATGAAAAAAAATTAGTAGAAGTGTTGGAAAAATACCACAAGCTATTAGGTTTTGTTTAATTCTAAATTAAATAGATATGAATACAAGAATCGCACGTCAAATGGGTTTAGTGCCCAGCGTTTCCCAATGCATCAAGAATGCGGAGGGATCAGCGGAATTGATTAAAGAACGTATTCCACGGTTAAGAAGTCGGATTGCCAAGCGGCAAAGTGAAATGAGCCTTGAGTTTTTCGAGGCAGTGGTCTATCATTTGAAACGATTACAACATCTAGAAGCAGAAAAGAATCAATAACGACATAAGAGTGATGGTTAAAAACATTTTGATTCGCAATCTAACCGTAGATGACAACAGGATGTTGCAGGAGATAAAACGTGAAACAGGTCACCAACAGGCCTCAAGAGCCTTGTTAAGAACGGGGCACGATTATCTCCGCCTCCTTGAAACAAGCGGGTTACAAAGGGAAAAGATTGCTATACTTGAAGAGGAGAACAAAAAACTCCGACAAAGCTCCGCGGCGATTTTAAAAGCGGTTGAAGATATAGAAAGTGTTATCAAAAACGACATATAAAAGTGTTATATAAGAAATATGATAACATTACAAGAGAAAGGTCCGGAAATGGTTGTAATAACCTTCCGGGCCTTTTATCTTTGTTCACACAAAGGTTGTTTGGTTTATCTGTTCTATGGGTTATCACCGGAATACATTAAAACGCATCGCGCTTGTCTGCGACATCGTGAGGCGGCATTATGAACCAGGTAGGCGCGACCGCTGCTACAAAGAGGTGTGGCGGCGGTACGTCTATCCGGTTTATCCGATGTGCTACCGGACGTTCTTGAATTACATCGGGGTGAACATCCACCAAGAACGTACCCGCAATGAAGACCGGCAGTTATCCCTCTTCTGATTCCACCGCATACCCGGTCGTGAAAGTCATCGCATATTCGCGGATCGCGTCCTCACGGTTGTAACGGGTGACCTCCTGCTGCTCGATATCGTTGAAAGCATCGGTACCGAACCCATACAGGCAATTGCCCACCTGTTCCATCAAGTCGAAGATAGCGAATGCCCGGCTGCGGTGCTGTTCCGGAGCGGCCATGTTACCCGTGAAAACGGGACAGTCGGCAATACGGATCAGGAAGGTCAGCCGGGCACGGCGCAACCCCCACGTTTCCGACTCGAAGCCGATGTGGCTCACGCTGATCAGCGCGCAAGGAAACTTTACCGGCGGGGCTTCGTTGTAATAATCCATCTGTCCCCAGTCTTCGCTGACGTAAGCCAGATCGGGAACCTGCTCTTTTAGCCGCCGCATGACGGCTTCCAAAATCTCTTTCATGATTTATGATTTGTAATTTATGATTTGAAGGCTCGCTTAGCCTCTTCCAATGTCTTTTCAGCATTCTCCCGAACCACTTCCGCGGCGATTTCCCTTATACGGGGATGCTCGCCGATAAAGGGGCGGGCTGGTACTGAAATCGTCCGCCTGATCCGTTTGGCGAGGGCCATACGGCGGAACTTCTCTTCGCCGGGTTTGTCACCCTGTTCACGGCGTTCACGGGCTTTCGCCCATGCCCAGCGGCGCATCTTGTCGGAGGGGACGAAGTCCTGCCGCACCGTGCCGCCGTAGTTCTGTAATCCGGCATATTTCAGGCTGCTTTCATAAATCAACCTCGTGCCGTCTATCCGGCTATGCAGACTGCGCCGGAGGGCACCGGTGCGCATCAACATCGATCCCTCCGACGGATTGTAGTTCGGACTGAGCGGTGCCCACGGCCGGTCGAAGAAGGCCTTCCGCTCGAAGTTGCGGTCAAATTCGTCATCCAGCTCGACTTTCAGGTCACGCATGACATTATTTAGGAAATCATTGTTGTCCATATTGATATGTTTTGTATATTTGCGGCGGTTCTAAGCCGAAAGGCCGTGAGCCCCCTTCTGGCAGATTTGATTACTTCAGGTCTGCCAGTCGTATTTTAAAGCCCTCCGATACGATCTCGGCCCGTGTCAGACTTACATCTTTCCCGTTTATCACGATCGTAATGGTCCGTATGTTATCAGAACGGCGCACCCTTGAACGCAAGGCGGCACTCAAATCCTCAAGCGATATATCCGAATCGATCCAAAGCACGATATGGTCGGCTTGGTTCTTGGCGTCCCGGATCAATCGGTCGATGGAGTTCTTGGAGGGCGTCTGGCTGACCTTGTATTCCTCCTCATACCCCAACGTCCGGTTGTAGCTGTCCGCCGATTTCACGCCGTCCGGGTTATCCAGCAGGTCGATCTCGTAGCCGTATTTGTTGGCGAAATAAGAGCCGACCCGGATGTTTTCTTTTCGCTCTCCCTTGCCATGCCCGCTATGGATACGAAGCTGTCCGGCGGTGGTCGGTACCACCATATATTCTTTCTCCCCCGGATGAAGGGCGTCCCGTACCGCTTCCCGTTCGCGTTGGCTTACGTCATAATAAGGATGGTGTTTCGGAAATACGACCTGTTGCTTGCCGGGATTGAAACGGAACATCTCGGCACGGTTCACGCCGTTCTTTCCCGCTTGGTAGGTCGCCTCCCGTCCCTGCTGGATGGCGGTCACGCTGTCCGATTCGGGATACTTGCCTTTGCGCACCTGTACCACCGTACAGCGGCATCGCCATCCGTTTGGCGGGAAGAACTCCTCCCAGAAGGGATCAGAGGCCGGTAGCGTCACATTGTGCAGTACCGCGTGTTCCGGACGAACCTTGCTATCGTGCGCGGTACGGTATTGCAGGTTGTAGCGGTCGCCGTCCGCCTCAAAGTCCTTCCATTTGGCGGCCATTTCCGAAGAGGCCTGGGCGAAGAGATATTCCGCTTTCAGCCAATGGCGGTTATAATCCTCCTTGATCGCCGTTATATCGTTGTAAAAACGGTTGAACGGCTTCACCGTCCCGTCTTCGTCGCGCAACAGGCGGGATGCCTCCCTCAATCCCTGGTAGGTCTTGAATCCGGAAAAGACAAAGATATCCTCCTTGAGTTTTCGCGCCATGGCCTCCGGAATCACGCCGCTCTCCAAAGAGGGAGCGATCGCCCCCTCATACGCCCCGGCATACGCGTCCACCAAGGCACGGACCTTCGGCTCCGCCAGCATCTCCGCCGTGAAACCCTCCCTGCGGAATATCTTTCGCAGGGCCGATTTGAAGACACGCTCGTCGATAGCGGGTATGTCTTCGTTACCCTCGGACTCAAAAGGAGTAAGACCGTCCCGGTACAATTCATTGATCCGTGCCGTCAGCCCCGATTCTCTTTCGGGGCTGATCCGAAAAAACCTTCCTGTCCGGATGATCGTTTGCCGGTCACCTCGATACCGAACTTGTCCTTGATCCAAGTCGGATCGATCTCATAGTATTGCATCGCTTGCGCGGTACGTTCCCACAACTGTCCGGTGTCCTCTTCCGAATTGAACGAGAAACGCAAGCCGTCCGGAAGAAAACCGATCCGGAAGAGCGCCGGAAGGACGATGGAGTTCATCCAGTCCTCCACCTGCCGTTTATCGGAATTGACATACTTCTCCAGTTGTTTGACACCCACTTCCTCTTTCGAGCGGTTGCCGTTCTTGGTGTCCTGCCCGATCTGCGCCCCGCTGATGAGCAGCGACATCTCGGAGTTGCAAAGAGAGATCAGGTTGTTATACACATCCCCGTTCGTACTGACACCTTGGGCAAACTGGAACTCCTCGGTGGTATCGATGATAAAGTAGGCCGCCGACCCCATGTCGCGCAGCATATCCTCCGCCCGGTCGAGCATCGCCGGATCTTGCGTGTTGGTCTTGATGTAGCGGGGCGGTATGCCGTAGATCTCGCACAGCTCCGACCAGCACGAGTGGGCGAACTTCTTGAACAGGGCGTGCGGCACCGCCTTGTTCAACAGCCCGTAGTTACCGGGCGCGCCGAACTCCACGACATAGGTGCCGTATTCCCGCAGTTCCCGGTAATACGCCCCCTCGTCGGCGGTGCTGTCATAGAGGAGCAGCCCCTGTTCCGGTACCACGTTCTGCCGGGGTATCAGCGTCACGCCGATACCGTCCGTTTCCGAGGTGGAGAACTCGACCAATGAATGGCCGTAGAAAACCGATTCCAACATATAACGTATCAAGAGCGGGAACCAGACCGCCGACGAGAGAGTCCGGGTGGCCTCCTCGTCCACCTTGCCCGAAGCGTCTTTCAGGCTGAACTCCAAGGAGAGCGTCCGGCCGATGCGCTGCTCGATCTGGCTGGTCAGGAGCGCGTCGAGCATCACGTCGGCATACAGGTCCATCAACTCCCGGCGGCGGGGGCGGTCTACGCTGTCCGCCTGGCGGAGCGCACGCCGCCAGCTGTCGAGGTCTTTCCTGACACGGCTGATCGCTTTGGGCACGATTTTCCGCACCAATCCCTCCCGTTGCTTAACGAAAGTCTTTTGTGGCTTTTTAGAGCCTTTTTTATGTTTGGGTATATACTTATCCGTTTTCATGTTTATCTCTTGTTTTTAACGGGTTTTGATAGCGTTTTAACGGTCTTGGAAATTCACCACGAATGACGGAACTTCGGGTTACTGCCGAAGCGTACCGCTCCGACCGGATTCCCGCTGTCTTCCCGGAGGGGAAGCCCGGACGGGATATCGCCCTTCATCAGCTCTTTCAGGTAGGACATATCCCGGTCGTAGGTCTCTTTCACCCGACTGTAGAGGATGTCCACGTTGCAGCGCCGGATCAGGAACCACAGGGCGATGTTCTTGCAGATCTCCAACAGTTCCGCGTCCCGCTCGTTACCGGTGGCGGAGAAGATCTTTTCCACGTCATACCGTCCGGACAACAGACGCGTGACCCGTTGTACCGCCGCCAGCATACAGGCCTGTACGATCGTGTCGTCGTAATCGGTGATCTCCTCCAGCTTGTACTCGGCGGCCACCGTCTTCATTTCTTCAATCTCTAAAAACATGACTGTGAATTATGATTTATGAATTATCTATTGCTTAATATTTCCGGCTTGGACGTTTGCCGACCCGATAGGTTCCGGCACAGGCCATGCTGCGCTGGTTCAACAGGAACACGGCACCTTCCAAGGCATCCGGCGCGTCATCGTGTACCCGGCTGCCCTTCTCGAACATCAAGAGCTGCTCCACCAATTGCGTCATGCCGGGTGAATCCTTCTCTTTCTCGTTCAGGATAATCAAGCCACGCTCGAAGAGGGGTTGCATCGCCTCGATACGCGAGAACTTGTCCGGCTTCTTGCGCCCGTCGCCCCGGATGGGGATCTGGTGGCCGATAGAGTCTCCCACCTTCTTGAACTCGTCCAGCATCAAGTCCTGTATGAAGTTCGACTCCATGTAGTACATCACCGGGACACGTCCGGCGATATAGCCGTCGATGTCGTAATGCCAAGCGACCATGTTGGAGACGCTGGTCTGGTCTGCGTAGGCTTTCAGGAGGTGGTATTGCCCACCCTTGGTCTTGCCCACCAGCATGGTCGCCTTGAAGTCGTTCTGCGTGGATGCCTTAAACGAGGGGTCGGTATAGCAGATCAGGCTGCGGTATTCTTTCAATGGCAACATTTTCCCGTAGCGGATATGTTTGCGCAGGAAAACCGCCCCCTCGTTGACGGGATTGTTCATGTATTCCTTTTGGAACCGCCGTTCACCCATGTAGGTGCGCAGCTTCAAGATCTCCTCCCGGCTGTATTTCTCCGCCCAGGAGGGCTGACCGGACGCGTCGATGGCGTTGACCACCGTGTGGTGCGTCTCCGGACGTTCGGCGAAACGGCTCAGGATGCTGTCCTTGCCGATCCGGTTCCCGACCAGCACGAACCGCCCGCGCCCCATGTCCATCGCGCCGAGCAGGGCGGTCAGGCACCAGTCGAACGCCTGCGACACACGCACTTGGTTGCGTACCATCTCGTCATCGTCTATATCATCGATCACGATATAATCCGGACGCTGGCCCCGGTTCTTGATACCACGGGGGGACTGGCCCCGGCCGATGGACATGAAGAGCATCCCGTCCTTGGTCTTGAACTCGCCGGTGCTCCAGCTGCCCTCGTCGATCTGAATGTTGAAGTCCGCTTTCAGGAGACTGTTGAACTCCAGCTCGCATTGCAGGTCGGAAAGCAAGCGGTCGGCGCTGTCTTCCGATTTCGATACCAATATCATCACGTGGATGGAGCGTTTCTCTTGGATCATCAACCAGATAGGAATCATCAGACTGATATGGGTACTCTTGGCGTGGCCGCGGGCCCACTCGAAGACGGCACGGGTATGGGGACACGTCTTCAGGTACTTGGCCGCGTCTATCTGGAACTTGCCGCACTTGGTGATACGCCCGGTCTCCTTGTCGGTACAGAGGTGCGGGAAATAGGTCTCGACAAAGAATGAGTAGTCCTTACGTGCCATATCGGTGCGAGCCTCTACCTCTCTTGATGTGTCTGACAGGTGAAAATCATAAGAGAGGATGAGATTTTTTCGTTCCTCCCATCTTTTCCATTTCTCCTTGCTCAGTTTGTTCTTAGCCATTGTTAATGCGCATTAAAAGGTACTTGTCTTGATACTTGGTGAGCTGCTGTACGAACCCGGTCGTGATCGCCTTGTCCGACGCGCTTTGCTCGATAATCCAGTCGCCGAATTTCGTCAAGATGTCAGCTACATCGTCCAAGGTATATCCTGACTTGATTTTTTCCAGCTGACTTGCCAGTTTCGCAAACTCGTCACCGTTGAAACCCTCCTCACTGTCAAGCATCTCATTGATCTTCATCAACGTCTTGTTGATGATCTGGTCGCGGCTGACGGTTCGGGCGGCGCGTTTCAACCCCCAACCGCCGTCCTCCTTCCACTTGACCAGCGTCTGCTGGCTCACGCCTACCCGCTCGGCGATCTCCTTCTGGGGAACCTTCTGCATATACAGGAGATAGGCGTATTCATACTTTTGCGGGTCTTTCACACGGATGCCCGCCTTTTCCTTGTTTGCTTTTTCTACCATAAGCGTTCTTTGTTTCCGGCAAAGTTCAAGTGAATTAAAGTGGCTGAAAACAAGAGTGTAAAGAATTTCACCCCTGTTTTCGTTCCCGGAACGCTCCCGGTAATTTCGCCCTCAAAAACGGATCGCACATGAACGAAGACGAATATGCATTGAACGATGAGAGCGTGGTGAACAGTCACGGTTTTGTCCTCCTGAACGCCGGCGGACGCTTTGAACGTTACAACGAGAATCCGGTGATGCTTTTCAACCACGAGTCCGCCAGCCTGATCGGCCAGATGACCGCTTTGAGGGTAGAAGGAACGAGGTTGATCGGCAAGGCGGTCTATGACGAGGAGGACACTTTGGGGGCGAAATGCAAACGCCAGGCGAAGAAAGGTTTTTTAAAAGGATGCAGCCCCGGAATCATCATCCACGCCGTGGAACTGCGCACCCTGCCGAACGGCGAGGAGCGCGTGACGGTGACCGACTGGGAGCTGTGCGAAGTGAGCCTGGTAAGCGTCCCCAGCAACAGGAACGCACTGCGCCTGTACACCAAACAAGGCGATATCATCCCCGACGACCGGGTAGAACTAAGCGTCGAGGCATTGTTAAACATCAACAAACCCAACAACAACGAAATGGACAAAATCATCCTGACAGCCGAGGCGTATATCGCATTAGGCTTAAAAAGCAACGAGGCGGATGGCAAGTCGATCTCCGCCGCCATCATGGAACTCCAGTCACGTGCCGAGAAAGCCGAGAAGGAACTGGACAACCACCGTAAACTGAAAGCGACCGAATTGGTGGCGTTGGCCGTCAAGGAGGGCCGCATTACCGCCGATAAAAAAGAATCGTTCGAGAGACTGGCACTTAACGATTATGACATGGCTAAGACAACCCTGGAGGCCATCCCCGCCAAGGAATCCCTGTCAGCCAAGGTCACCCATTCGACCGGCAGGACAGCCGTAGCGGATGGGCGTAAGGACTGGACCTATCTCAAATGGGCCAAGGAGGACCCCGAAGGATTGAAACGCCTGAAAGCGGACGATCCGGAGGCGTTCGAGGAATTGAAGAAACGGATTAAATAACCATTAAACAAGTATTTTATGCCTATAGAAAAGCAAATTTGGATCGCCATGTTGATGGAAGGGTTCTATCCCGACCGCACGTTCCTGACCCGTTCGGTAGATATGACACCGATGGTGGAATACAACAAAATCAACTTGGCCGAAGCCGGTGTCGCTCCAGATGTATTGATTGATAACACGGATTATCCCGTGGAGACCATGAGTCGCCCCGATACACCGTTGGATTTACCCCTTCATACCTTCGATACGAAGAACACGGTGGTGCGCAACGTGGAGGAGATGGAAACGGCCTACTCCAAGATGGAGAGCGTGGTGCGTCAACACCGCAATACCTTGCAGTCGAAGACGGCCGCCTACGCCGCGCATAACTGGGCACCGGCGAAACACGCCGAATTGACACCAGCCAAGGAAACCCTTGCGCCGGGTAAGATTTCTTTCGAGGACATCCTAAAAATGGATGCCTGGTTCCGTTCACAGGACATCGACCCGGCTACATTGGTAGCGGTACTGAACCCGTACCACTTGGCGGACCTGCAACTGGAGGATATGAAGCTCTACAAGACAATGCTGGAGTCGAACCGTTTATTCGGGTTCAACGTCTTCACCTTCTCCAAACTCCCATATTACAAGCAAGAGGACGGTACGAAAGTGGCGTTCGGTACAGGGGACGCGGAGGCAGACGCGCAGTGCTCACTGTTCTACTCCGACCAGGAGGTGATGCGCGCCGACGGCGATATCGAGGTGTTCGCCAAGTACAAGGATCCAGGCGAGCGTGGCGACGTGATCGGTTTCCAGAAACGTTTCACGGCACTGCCTATCCGTAATAAGTACCAGGCGGTAATCTATAACAAAGCGTAACCGATGGCCAAACTCAAGCAATTAGTCATCCACTGCACCGCCACCCCCGAAGGCCGTGAAGTATCGGCGGACGAGATCCGCCGTTGGCATTGCGCCCCCCTCAGTGAAGGCGGCCGCGGCTGGAGACAGGTGGGCTATACCGACCTGATACACCTCGACGGTACGGTGGAGCGACTGGTGGATAACAACGAGGACGACGTGGTGGATCCCTGGGAGATCACGAACGGGGCGGCCGGACACAACTCCGTCTCCCGGCATATCGTCTATGCCGGAGGGGTCGCCGCCGACGGTCGCACCCCCAAGGACACCCGCACCCCGGAGCAGCGGGAAGCCCTCTCCGCCTACGTGAGGGACTTCCACCGCCGCTTCCCCTCTGCGCGGATCGTCGGCCACAACGAGCTGGCGGCGAAGGCCTGCCCCTCGTTCGACGTACAAAGGTGGCTCAAGACGGTTGACAAGTGACAGTTGACAGTTAAATCATAATTCAAAACTCATAATTCAAAATTCGGACTCATGGACTGGAACGCGTTGTTCAACTATCTCGGCACGGGAGGCGGCTTGATCGTCCTCTTGAACTGGCTGGCCGGCCTTCCGCTGCTCAAGAGGAGAAAGCGGCTGGAGAAGGACGACGTGTCCCGGCTCATGGCCGAGAAAGACAATGAGACCATATTCAAGCTATATGACGAGATACGGGATTTCCAGGCACGTATGTCGCGTCTGGAGGGCTGCGTCGCGAAGATCGTGGTGTGCCCTATGTATGATCGCTGTCCTGCTCGCCACCTCGTGCAGGACTACAAGAGAAGATATTTCCGTCCGGGCGGTCGACAGCCTCCGGTGGGAACGAAAGGTCACCGCCACCCTCGCGACAATCCCATCGAGCCTGGCGACGCTGCGGGTGCCGATCGACAGCCTCCGTAGGCTGCCCGAAGGAGCCACCTACACCCAAAAGGAGGGACAAGCCACGGCCTCGGTCGGGCTGGAGGGAGAAACGATCGTCATCCACGCCGGATGCGACAGCCTACAAGCGCTGGTCCTCTCCTTGGAGGAGAGACTGGACCGGGCGCAAGAGGAGCTGGCGAACACCTTAAAGGTGAAAGAGCCTCCGGACATCCCCTTTTGGATGACGCTCAAAGGGTATTTGACCGGCGTTCTGGCAGGCCTCGCCCTAGGCTGGGTTCTCGCCCGAAAAAGAAATCAAGACTCATAATTCAAAAATCAAAGACATGACAGAAACAAACAAGACAAGATCCATAGGCCTGAAGGTCGCCCAGTTCGGCGACGTGAACCCGGAAGGCGGCATGCCCGCCGTAATGAAGCAATTGGCACGCACCTTGAAGGGCACGGCCTCATTCACGACCGAGGCGGATACCACGACCGACTTCTACTGCGAGGAGGAACCCGCCGCGCCCGTGGAGAGCGTGGGGAACGAGCCGGGATTGAAACAGGTCAAGCTGAACTTCCTAGAATGGGACAACGACACCCTGAAGGAGGTGTTCGGGGGCACGGTATCGACCGCCGAGGACGTGACCATCGACGGGAAGACCTACTCGGTGACTAAATACCACGCCCCGCGCGACATCGTGACGGTACGGAAGGCCGTCCGTGTGATCTCCATGCACGGCGTGGTGATCGACATCCCGAACGCGCAGGTGAACGCCCGTTTCGTCTGGAACCTGACCCGTACCGACATCGCCCAGATCGAGGTGACGGCGAAGGCGCTGGCCCCGATCGGCAAGAACGAGGGACCGTACGCCATCTACAAGCTGGGCGAGCCTAAACCCGGCGTGTGATGGACAAGGTAGAGATAGAGGCCGCCGAGGCCCTGCTGGACCGGCGGCTCAAGATCATCCTCCCGGCGCCATGGCCCTTGCGGATATTCGGCAAGAAAAACATAGGATATTGGATGAAACGGCCGGTTGGCAGCAACGTGCTCCGTATCGCCCGGCTTTTCTGCCGGATGAATATCGACATAAAGAGGTTGATGTCCGGTGATATCGGCACGTTGATGGAGTATATCGACAAGCACGGCGTGACGGCGTCGAGACTGATCGCCTACGGCATGATCCGGGGATCGATATCGGCGTGGCTGCTGAACCGCCCGTTGGCATCATATATCCGTTCCCACATGGGGATGCGCGGCATGGCGGAGTTGATGAAGATCGTGGTGCTGACTTGCGACGGATCGGATTTCGTGAGTATTATCGTATCGGCGGCGAGCTTGAGACTGACAGAGCCGGTGACGAGCCAACCGACAGGGAAAGGGAGTTAAAGGAGGCTTACGAGCCTCCCCATAGCCCGTTCGGACAAATCCACGCGCTGATCGCCACCGGGGCGTTCACGTACGACGAGGTGATGAACAAGATCCCTTGGTGTGTCATCCTGATGATGATCAACGACCAAGGACGGATGAGAAAGAGATCCGGGGAGGAAAACGTTATCCAAACCGAGGAGGAGGAACTGGAATTCTTAGGACTGAAATAAATGGCGAACGATCCCGTATACATAACATTCGAGTTCCGGGGGAACCTGGAGGATGAGGTCGAGAAGGTTACTCTCGGCATCAAGGGCCTGCGCGACGAGTCGGCGAAAACCTACCAGCGTTTGATCGCCGACAGCGGCGCGGCCTACGGTAGCATGAGCGCCGAGAACCGGAAACTGGCCGTCACCGTACAGGAGAACATCAACGCCCTGCGTGACCTCGCCGTCGTGCAGGGATCGCTGGATGACGGGTTGGAGGCCGGCACCGTCACCACCCGGCAATATACGCGGATGAAGGCGGCGCTAGCGGTGCGGGAGAATAGCCTGCGCGAGGCGATCAGCGGTGGCATGCGCACGCTGAACGAGCGGATACAGACGGAATCAAGGGCCGTCGATTCCGTCATGGCCCTGCAGAAACGCCTGCAGGAGCTTACCACGGCTTACTATAACCTGTCCAAGGCCGACCGTGAGGGAAACGCCGGACAGGGCATCCTGAGACAAATCGGCGACCTCGACAAGGAGATCCAGACGGCGCAATCCCGCCTGTCCGCCTACAGCCGCTCCACCGGCACCGGGTTCAACAGCCTGTCGATGTCGGTGCAACAGGTGGCCCGGGAGTTGCCATCGCTCACCATGGGGGCTAACATGTTCTTCCTGGCCATCTCCAATAACCTCCCCATCTTGGCCGATAATATCCGGACCGCGCGGGTCGAGTATGACCTGCTGAAGAAATCCGGACAGACGGCCATCCCGGTATGGAAACAGGTGCTCACCTCGATCGTTAGCTGGCAGACGGCGCTGGTGGTGGGGATCACGTTGCTGTCCGTGTACGGGAAGGATATCATCAACTGGGTACAGGGGCTTTTTGGGGCCGACCAAGCCCAGAAGAGGTTGAACGATAGCATGACCGACTTCAACGCCATCCTGGCGACGGAGCGGCAACATCTACGGACATTGTTCTCCGCGTTGGAGAAGACCACGGCCGGGACGGAAGGGCACCGGAAAGCCATCAACGAGATCAACACGACGTACGGCAAGTATCTCCCGAACCTGCTATCGGAGAAGAGCTCACTGAATGAGATCCGTGAGGCTTACCGGCTGGTCAACAGGCAACTCATGGAGAACGCCGCGTTAAAAGCCCAGAGTGGCGCCATCGACAAGACGCTGGAGAAAGCCATAAAGACGCAATCCGAGGCGTTGACGGAGATGCGCGAGATCACGACCAAGAAGCTCGGCGAGTCCAAATCCGGGGGGATCATGGATATCATCCCCGGCCTCACGGAGGATTTCCGGGCCGCGGGCAAAACATGGGAAGAGGCATGGCGAGGGGTATCCGCCAAGATCCAGAGCGAGCTCGGTGGGAAGAAGCTCGGAGGCTCCTTCTACGAGGAGCTGGAGGATTACGTGAGGAGCGTGTATGAATCGGAGAAGGAGATCTCCGATATACAAAAACAATTCTCCCCGTTTTTCAACAAGGAGGCCGCCGAGAGAGATATAATCGAGAACAAGGCCTATTGGGAGGATATCAAAGAACAAGCCACCTCCGTATTGGAATCCATCGACGCGGAGCAAAAGAAACTGCTCGATTCCGGCAAGACCGCCGGGATCGAGCCTGCCATCGTCACTGCCTACAAGACGGCCAAGGCAGATATAGACAAGGCGACCGAGGCGTTGAAGACGTACGACTCCTACGAGAAGAAACGATCCGCCGCGGACAAACAGCTGGGCAAGGAGCAAAAGGCCCGAGAGGCCGCCAACGTCATCAAGGCCGAGACGGCCACGCGGGAGCTGGAGATCGAGCGACAGAGAGCCGTCCTCGCCCAGAAGGAGAAGGACGCCGAGCTGGAGCTCCGACAGCAAAAGATCAACCTCATGAAAGAGGGCTCCGACAAGGAACTGGCTCAAATCACCTTAAACTATGACAAGAAAATCAACGAGATCGGGAAGAAAGGCCGTGAGTACGTATCGGCCCAACAGAAGATAGAGCGGGCGGCATGGGAAAATGAAAATCCGAATTGGAAAAAGCAGGGCCTGATATTCCGGCCTTCAACCACTATGGTTTCCCAACTTCCCGATTCACAACGCGAAGAACTGGAGAATGCCGGTGTTATTGCCGGAGCCACCCTGGAGAAAGCGGAGGCCGACCTTTTGGAAAAGACATTGCGGCAGTACCAAGACTACTCAGCCAGACGGCTGGAGCTGGAGAAGAAATACAACGAGGACGTGGCCTATCTCGCCGGTCGGCGGACTGCCGCCAACGGGGCGGAGATAGACGCAGCCATCGAGGAGGCGAAACGTGCCTTGAAAGAAGGGCTGTCCGACCTCTCCATGGAGGAATTGAAAGATTCCGGATTGTGGGATAAATTGTTCGGAGACCTCGACAAGATGGCCATGCCGTCGTTGGAAGCGTTGCTCAAGCAGGCCAAGGAGGTCAATACCACGGCATGGGACCCGAAGAACGTGAAGGAGTACCAAGACGCTATCGACCGGCTGGAAAGCGCCATCCATTCCCGGTCCCCGTTCAAGGCGATCGGCGACGATTGGAAAAAGCTCTTGGAATCCATGAAAAAAGGAGACAAGGACGGCATGGCCTCCGCATTAGACGGCATAGATTCGGCCACGCAATCTTTGATCTCCGACCTCGATACGATCGCAGGCAGTATCGGCGACATCCTCGGCGAGGAGGCCGGTTACGCCGCCGGGCAGGTGGTGGAGCTGACCTCCGCACTGGGCGGGTTCGTGTCGGCCGCGTCGAAGATAGCCAGCGGAAATATCGTTGGCGGTATCGCATCCGCGCTTGGCAGTATCGGAAAGATCTTCTCCATGGGCAGGCAGGTCAAGGATATGAACCGGCAAGCCCGGGAAGAACAGCAGAAATTTTACGACGAGGCCATCCAAGGCGAGATGGAGTACCAACGCCTGCTTCGTGAACGTCTCCGTACCCAGCAGCAGATCGGCGAGATGACGCTGGCCTACAACAAACGGATCACCGAGGAGCTGGAAAGGCAACAAAAGGCTTCAACCGGAGAATATGACCGGCTATTGGCCCAGATACAGGGAGAACAATATATCAGCGGTGTAGGCTACCGGCATGGGACTTGGTTCCGGAAAGCAAAAACGTGGAACGAATACTCCAGCCTCGCCGGGAAGAGCTACGAGGATATCGAGAAACTGTATTCCGAGGGCAAATTGGAGGAGAAAGTGGCCAAGCTGTTCGAGCAACTCCGGGCATTAAAGGAGGAGGGCGCCGATATCGACCAGATGCTGGACGACCAGGAGGAGTCCATGCGCGAGGTGTTGACCGGAACCACCACCGACAGCATCGTCGACAGTATCCTCCGGGGTTTTGCCGAGGGCAAGCGCTCCGCCAAGGATTTCGCCGATGACTTCCAGAAGATGCTGAACAATGCCGTCTTGCAGGGTATCAAGATGAAAGCCCTCGAGGAACCGCTACGCCAATGGTACGAGTCGTTCGCCGCCGCCAGTGGCAACGGCCTGACGGCTGAGAACATCGCCTCGCTGAAGGCGCAATACGACAAGATCATCGAGGACGCCGCCAAGCAACTCGAAGACATGGAGAAGGTAACGGGCAGCAAGCTGGACTCCACTTTTTCGCAACAGGCGAGAGCGGGAGCCTACACAGTCGCCAGCCAGGACTCCATCAACGAGACCAACGGGCGGCTTACCTCGATCCAGATGAATGTCATCGAGATGAAGGGGTGCGCATTCGATATGCGCACCATGCTGAACAAGGGGCTGGAGCATCTGGAGGCGATCGCAAGGAACACCTCTTACTGCAAGAGGCTGGAGCGCATCGACAACACGTTGCTGGAGATACTAAGAAATGGACTGAGGACAAAATAAGATGAGAACCGGGAAACTATACATAAACAATCTGGACGCTTACACGGAATATGGCGTATTCCTTGCAAAGGACCGTGGCGGGACGTATGACAACATCTCAGTGCTCATGACACCACCGCCGGCCAAGAAGCATACCACAATAGATTACAGGGAATGCGATGGCGAGGAAGTGGACGTGTCGGGCGTAAGGTTCGAGGCTCGCGACGTATCCCTTCGCTTTGCCATGATTGTGGATGGCGAACAGGAGTTTCGGACAAAGTACAAGAACTTTATCGATGTCCTGAAATCCGGCATGATCAATATGAGAGTCACTGAAACCGGGAAAACATATAAGTTCTATTATCAGAGCTGCCCGGGCATGGTGATGAAAACACGGCTCAAGACAACCGGCAAGCTAGCCGCCATGTGGACTATCAAGTTCAGAGAGCCCAAGCCGGAATTTTAACAGCGTTAGAACACTATTTGAATGGAATTGGAAATATACGACAAATCAGGGAACCTACGGGCAACGGTATGTCCGGATGATAATTCCACCCAACAGAAAACTGTAATGGGCGAGAATGTCCTAAATATATCCTTCACGACATGGGAGGCCGTTCCTTTCGATGCGCACGACTATGTGGATTTCGAGGGAGAACGCTATACGCTTCCGTCCGTGCCGTGTCCTACCCAAGTCAATACGCTTGAGTACGAATACTCCTTACAATTCCATGGTATCGAAAGCGAACTGTCGAAAGCGCTCTGCTTCCTGCTGGCCGATGGCGGGATGGACTCGGATTTTTCGTTGACAGACGGACCGGCTGCCCACCTGCAACTGGTTGTGGATAACATCAACCGGATCAAGGGGACGACAGCCTGGAAGATCGGTAGCGTGATCGCCGCCGACAACAAGGTTATCACATACGACGGCATAGACTGCCTGACCGCCTTGAACAGAATTGCTGAAACATTCGAGACCGAATGGTGGATCGTAGGGACGACCATCTATCTGAGTAAATGCGAGCACGGAGAACTATTGGAACTGGGCTATGCTGCCGACGGCAATGCTGTAGGCGGACTGCTCAACCTATCCAAAAGAGAGGAAGAAAACGAGAAGTTCTTCACCCGGCTCTATGCCAAGGGAAGTACCCGTAATATCGACCGATCCAAATATGGCTCCGACTATCTCCGCCTGCCCTCTCCCTTGAAATACCTGGAGAGGAACACGGAATACGGTATCGTTGAGCGGGAGGTGATCTTTGAAGAGGTCTATCCCCGGAGGGTCGGCACGTTGTCCGGCGTGCGCTCCGTCGAGCGGGAGTCGGAGGACAAGACAATCCGTGTATATTACGTGACAGATAAGGACATGCCCTTCGACCCGAACGACTACGAGATAGCTGGGCTGGTCAAGCGCGTCGCTTTCCAGACGGGGGAACTCTCCGGATATGACTTTGAGGTCAATTACGACTCGTCTACCGGCGAGTTCGAACTGATCAACCAGTATCCGGACGAGAACACGCAGGTACCGGACGGGATCATGACCCCCCAGAGCGGCGATACCTATATCCTCTATAACATCCGGATGCCAGACGAGTATTACACGTTGGCGGAGAACGAGCTGAAGGAGGTCTCCGAGGCTTACCTTGCCAAGCACAGCATCGACAGTTCCGTCTATAGCGGTGACAGCGACCCGATCATCCTGCGACAGCGCGGGGCCGTCATCACGCCCGGACAACGTGTCCGGCTGTACAATTCCGTATTTTTCAAATCAGGGCATAAGGACAGCCGGATTATCAGCCTTACCAGAAACGTGCACGACCCTTATGACGTGAGGGTGGACATATCCGACACGGTTACCTCCACTTGGCGGGAATCCATCGAGCGAAAGGTGGACTCGTTCCTGCCCATGCTCAGCCAGGGAGGGGAAGCGATCAACATCATCAAGAGCGGCGATGACACGGTACCGACCGATAACAACGTCTTCTCGGCGCTCCGGGCGATATCCACTTTCCTACGCAAGGACCGTCCGGACCAGACCAAGTACCTGATCAAGTTCCTCGGCGGCCTTATCTCCGACAACATCGAGTCGCAAGACTTTGCGGCCGGACCGTTCGGCACCGGTTATGTTCTGAAAAGGAATCAGAAGACCGGTAAATCCTATATGGAAATAGACGAACTCTATGTCCGTCTGAAAGCCTATTTCGACACGCTGGAGATCAAGCATCTCTCGCACGTGGGAGGGCGTATCGTATTATCTCCGGCGAGCATGGAGTGTATCAAGGTCGAGGAGGTATCCGCAGAGAACGAAAAGGTATATGACAGTACCGGCGAACAGGTGTATGACTCCCTGAATGATGAAGTGCTGGCTCCTAAATCGGGTGGAGAAAAAGCGTACCGTTGTTATTTCAAGCAGACGGACGGGGAGAGGGAGATCGTGAACGAGTTCGCCGTGGATGACCTTGCGCAATGCCGGGAGTTCAACGTGAAAACAGGCACGTCGCACAATGTCAGCAATCAATACTATTGGCGCAGGGTATTATATGTGGGAGAGGATTATATAGACCTGTCCATCACGGATCGCGATACCGGCAGCATGGTTCCGAAGGCCGGAGATACGATCGTCACGGTCGGGAACAAGACGAATAAAAGCCGACAGAACGTGGTGTTCTTCTCCTCGTATGATGAAGACGCCCCGTGCGTCAAGTTGTATTCTGGCGTTGACTCCTATTCGATGCTGAACAAGGAGGTGACAGCCATTTCCCCGAACGCCGGCAAGAACGTGTTCACCGGCAAGATGATCATCAAGCCGGGTTCGACCGGATTCGGGAACCTCGCGGACGCGCCCAATATGGATGAGATCAACGGAGCGATCGCAGACGCTAAAGACGCAGCCGAGAATGCGAAAGATGCAGCCGAAGGCGTGCAGGAGTCCATGTCTGACTTGAAAGGATATGTGGACGGGGCCTTTTCTGACGGTATTGTCTCCGAAGCGGAAGCCAAGGCGATTGAAAAGTACTTGAATATCGTAAACAACGAGAAGTTGTCCGCAGAGTCGGTATTCAACAAATTATATGCCAACCCTTATCTGGAGGGATCGGCCAAAGTATCATTGTCTAACGCGCGTTCGTCTTTGTTGTCATCCATAACGGCCTTGTCCGGCTCTATCGAGACGGCCATAGGAGACGGTAAGGCCACCATGGCCGAGAAACGGGACGTAGATACGAGATATGCTGATTTTAATGCGAGGCTGTCCGCTTTTCGTGCGGCGGTCGAGACGGCCAACAAATCCATACAGGACAAACTCAAGTCCTATTCCGACAACGCCCAGAAAGCGGCGGACGAGGCTAATAACACCGCCTCCTCCGCCATGGAGGACGCAAACGAGGCGAGACAGTCCGTGTCTGACTTGAACAAATACGTGGACGGGGCCTTCTCGGACGGCATCATCTCCGGTGCCGAGGCCAAGGCGATCGAGAAATACCTGAACACGGTGAGCCAGTCAAGGAAGGAGATGGATGCGACTTACACGTCGTTGTACGTGAACCCGTTCCTTTCCGGCGCACCAAAGAGCGCCTTGTACGCCGCGAAAAACAGTCTCAACACCGCCACCACCAACCTGACCGCAGCGATCCAGTCCGCCATCTCGGACGGTAAGACCACGGTAACCGAGAAGGAGATCGTAGACAGCAAGTTCTCCGCGTTCAACAACGCCTACGCGTCGCTCGCAACGGCCATCGAGAACGCCAATAAGGCGATCCAGCAGAAAATCAAGGAGGAGGCGGTGAGCGAGTCAAGATCCGAGGCCTCCAGCGAGATAGGAAAGGTCTCGCAAGCGGATAGGGACAACATCGCCAGGATGCTCGGATATAAGGATTACGAGGAGCTTGTCTATTACGCGGAGCGGGGTATGACATTGATTAACGGGGGTACGATCAATACCTCCCTCGTCAACGCGGAGCTTATGATAACGTCCGCACTTATAGCGAACGCCATCAAGACGAACACGTTGAACGTGAACGACCGGTTCAAGATATACACGGACGGGTCGGTGGAGATGAGCGGCATCCTGCACTCCCTAGGCCGGGACACGGAGCTCGTCGTGTCGGACGGCTATGTCAGGATCATGTACAAGGGCGATGACGTGGCCAAATTGTCGGTGAACGAGAATACCGGCATGCCGGAGCTATCATTGTATAACGGGAGCCGGTCCTGTATCGTCACGGCCGAGAAAATAATGCTCTCCACCGGGACCGGCAACACGAGCTTCCTGACGATGGACGCGTCCGTGCTGGGGTATGGGACCATCAAGAAAAAAACGGACGGGACGCTGTACCTAGCCAACAACGAGTATGAGATGATAACGGTCGGTATCAGCGCGAGCCCCACGTACGGCGGCACGACGATACCGTCCCCGTCCCCGATGCACATGGTCATGAGGGGGGAATCCGAGACCGTCGAGGCGGTACCGGCCGAGGGTTACGAGTTCGACCGATGGTCCGACGGCGGTTCCCGGAAACATACGGTCACGTGGAGCTCCGCCGGGCAGAGCCTCGTGGCCTATTTTACCCGGATCCAAGTGACAAGGTACACGTTGTCGCTATCGGCCAGCCCATCCAGTGGCGGCTCCGTCTCCGGGTCGGGAGGTTACGACGCAGGATCCAAGGCGACGGTATCGTGCGCCGCAGCCAGCGGATGGCGTTTCGTCCGGTGGTCTGACGGCGGCTACCAGACGCATTCGGTCACGATGGACGGGAACAAGAGCCTCACCGCCTATTTCGAGCGGTACACCGTCACGGGGGACGAGATATTCTCCGGCGTGGCCTTGACGAGCGGTTCTTATTGGAACGCCTACGGCAACGCCTCCGTGGTGTCCGTGGGCGGTGGGACGGCATCCGTCAGGTTCAACGGCTGGTCCGGAGAATCCAACTATGTGATGTTCGACCGGGGCTACATGGGCGGCAAGCTGGAGCAGGGCCACAAATACAGGATGACCCTCTCCATGAAGGCCTCCATCTCCAGCGCGTCACTGATAGGGTTCATCGGATCGTCGTTCGCAGATTACGTATCGGAGGACGTTCTTTTCTATGGCTCGTACAATGGCGGGGAATTATCAACCTCTTACAAGATCCTGACCGCCGAGTTCACGGCGAGAAGGGACAGCACGGCCAGCGACGGATTCATATTCGTCACGGCCGAGGGCTGCACGGTAAGTGTCAACAGCATATCATTAAAGGAAGTATAACATGAAAAAGATTCTAATGGCTTTATGCGCGATCCTCACCGGATGCGCGGATTATATCCCGGAGCGACCCCTCCCGGCGGCGAGGGACCTTCCGGAGGGGAGCGGGATCACGATCTCGATCTCGACGGATACCGTATCCGAGGAATACGGGTATGAGTTCGTAACCGGAGAGACGGGAGGCCGCCATGGGGTACGGGAATGACAACGTGTCGATAACCGGCACGGAGATGAAGTTCGCCCTGAGCCTCGAGCTGCCGGGCGGGCTGACGATGGACGAAGTGGGGTTCGAGGCCCTGTTCTACGTCTATTCCAACCGGACGGTGACGATCCCCAAATCCGGGATGACCCGGATTGACAGTGACACCTATGTTGTCACGCTGGATACCTCCCTGATCGGGGGAGGCCGGATCAAGTGCCAGGTGCGGGTGGAGATCCCGGATGCGAACATGACGGACGGCGTACGGACGGAGATAATAGGCATCGAGACGGACGAGACGGTGAGGTATGGCGTGCGTTAGGGGACATATCATAAGGCTGGACATCATCCGGGCGGAGCTCGGGCGGATCGAAGCCGCGAGCGCCTTTCTCAGGAGGACGGCGAGGGTCGGTGCGAGACTGTCCAAGGTCTGCGACGTGGATTACGGGGTGTGGCTGCTGGTCGCCCCCTCCGATCCCGTATGGGTGACCGAGACCATGCCCGCCCTGTTCGAGGTGAGATCGAACACGGAATGGAGAATCGAGTGAGTAACAATTTAAAAGACAAATCATCATGGCGAAAGCGGCATGGGCGGTGGTCACCCCGCCCCAAGGATCGGGTGACAAGGAAGTTAGCGTAAGGTCGGACGCAGAGCATACCGGCCGGAACACGCGTAGTACGGTATTGATATGGAAAGCGGTGAATTGTCCGGATGTCCAGAGGACGGTCATGCAGGCGGGTAAGCCCGAATACGTGGACATAGCGGACACGGCGGCGAGCGAGAAGACGGGAAAGGTGGTTACCATATCCGGGGTCAGCAACTCCAAGCGGCTGACCTTCTCCCTCGGTACGGGAGACCTGGACATAGCGCTACCCGCCCATTACACGGCGAACAGCGTACAAACGGCGAACGGCGAGGCGATAACGGGCGATCCCGGCGGACTGGCGGTCTATAATTTCTCCATCGCCGTGACAGTCCCGGCGAACACGGAGATCGATCCACAGACCCGGCAGGTCATCGTCACGGACGAGGGCGGGCACCAGGACGTGTGCCTGCTGACACTGGCCGCCGGCGACGCTTACTTACGTGTGGCCGAGGGCGACATCCAGCTGGATTACCAGGGCAACCCGGTGACCGTGAACGTGGAGTCTAACACCGACTGGACGGTCGAGTGATGGACACCGTCAAGATACCATGGGACGGGGCGACCGGCGGGAATATCGTCATCGGGGTACCCGGGCCCGGCGACGGGCCCGCCTCGATCTCGTCAGACACCCCGAACGAGGGCGTGGACAGGTATATGGAGATAACATTCCGGACAACCCGGGGCGGAGATGCCCGGGCCGTCCGCGTAGTCCGGCAGGCAGGACGGAGGGAATACCTCCGCGACTCGGCCGGTGAGATATTGATAGATTCGAACGACGTGGAACTTAAAGCATTGAGATAAGATGGGACTATTGAATTACACGACAGCCAAGATCAACGAGCTCTTGGCCAAAGTGGCGGCGTTGCCCGCCAAGGTGATGGACGGGGACACCAAGATCCCCGCCAGGACCAGCGACCTGGAGAACGACAGCAAGTTCGTCAAGGAGACAGGACTGAAAACCGTCAACGGCTATTCCTTGCTGGGTAGCGGTGACATAACCATACAAGGCGGTGGCGGCGGCACGGCAGATTCCGTGGACTGGAATAAAGTCCTGAATAAACCCTCATGGGTCAATTCGTCCACAAAGCCGGAATACACGGCCGTCGAGATCGGAGCGTTACCTTCCGGCACCAAGATCCCCGCCAGGACCAGCGACCTAGAGAACGACAGCAAGTTCGTCAAGGAGACAGGCCTGAAGACGATCAACGGGCAATCCATCGTAGGAAGCGGAAACATATTCATCCAGTCCGGCTCCGGCGAGGGCGGGGCGGGCAACGTGAATGTCTCTAACGCTGCGGAGCTGGTGGGTGGAGGACAGTACGTGTTCATCCCGTCTGCCAACGGTGTCTCGGAAGGCTCGTTTAAAAAGTTGAACGTGGCCGATGACATCAACTCCGGGTTGATGAGCGCTAATGACCACAGGAAGTTGAAAAACTTTAAAGAAGTGCTTAAATTGCCCTTGGCTGTAGCGGGCTTGTCCGAGGCCTCCTCTAGCGAGGATATAGTATCGTCGTTAGATGCTAGTGGTGATACCAACGTGATTCCCTACTTAGCCGCAGCATTCTCCAGCATTCACACAAGTGAGTACGAAGAGTCTCTTCCTGATATATATATAGGCAATCACAAATGCTTTGTAGACGCTTCCTTTGAGACGGGGAAATGCTCACTAGCGTTGACATACGTAGCGTCTGGCAAGATGAGGACTGTCAAGATAAATGGCACGGATAACGATAGCGCATGGACATTCTCTTGCGAGATTATCAAGAGCGGGGATGATACATACTACCTTAGTAAACCGGGTTCATATACCGCCACGAGTTGCTTTACCGCGTTCGGGGGAGACGAAGGTCGGGCGAAAATAGCCCTAGCGGTTGGACAAAGGAAAAAATTCTATATCATGTATGGGTCAGGCGTATTGGGCGGATCCATACCCGTGACCGTTGAATCCGGGTTTAACTTTCCGGTTCTCATATGGACATCTCCTATTCTGGAGAAAACATGCAGATTTAAAATGATGGGTGAGGACTCTAGCGAACTGAGAGTGTTGAATCTTTATTACTATCCGCTTAATTCAGGGTTCTACTCACTAACCTCCTCATCCACCACCGATGAGATCTCTGTGGCCGTAGGAGGGGAAGCGGGGTTAAAGGATATTGTACGGGCCGTAAAAGACGGGAATAGGATCCGCATAAACACGACACTTAGCCCGTATGATGTCTCAACGGAACTCCTTCCATGGGTGGCGGGCATATCTAAAGAAGGTAATATACATCTTGGTGTCTACGGAAAGGGCTACGGCCTGTTCAATAGCGCTGGGGGCCTCCTTGTGATAGATTACACGAAGACTACCAACACATTCAAGGCCGAATTATTGGATATTTGACCAGACTCTCGTCGGTGAGGGATGTCAGGAGAAATGGAATAAGTTAACGGGGAAAGATCCGGACGTTTAATAAATGATATAATCAAAAAGCCTTATCGGGGGCGGGTGAAAAAGCCCCCGGCTGTTAGTAAAGACGCCAATCACATACTAACAAACAAATGCGAGTAGCCGCACGACCGGGGGCTGTATGCCTTCAGTCGCGACTACTCGTTTTGTTTTATGTGATTGGCAATACAAATATACTTTAATTTTTGGAGATTATGACAATATACGAGATACTTTCTTTCAATAAGGAATTGCTCCAGCGTCTATTTAATGCCGGAATAAGGACGAGCGATTGTTTGTATGTCGATTTGTTCGATGATTATACCCGAATGCGGGCGGCGGGTGAAAAGACAACCTATATCGTGGCCGTCCTTTCTGACAAATATGCCTTGAGCGAGCGAAAGGTGTACGGTATCATTCGCTATTTATCAAGCGACTGCATGGGCCGTGCAGCGCAAGGTCAGGCGTAAATTCGCTCATCTGGTTGTTTGGTCCTACCTTTGTCGCAAAACCATAAGACGAGACAAAGTATGAGCAAGTACACTTACAAGCCGCAATATGGCGTGATCGTCATTTGCGCAGATGAAAAAGAGCAAAAGGAGATTTATGAGCGTCTCCTGAAAGAAGGTCTAACCCTTAAAGTGGTGAACGTATGAAAATAGAGGTACAACACCATTGTAGCGACTTCAACAGCTATCGGGCCGCACGGGTAAAAAGCCTTTTCAACGCGGAGAAAGGCTGCGACTGGGAAAAGACGGTAGAACTACCCATCGAAAACCGGGAATGGCAAATCGGATTGATCGTCGGACCATCCGGTAGTGGAAAAACCAGTATTGGGAACAAAATATTCAAACAACCTATTTATGATCTCTATTCCGGCTGGGATAAGGATAAACCGATTGTGGACTGTATCGCTCCTGATGGAGACTTCAACACGGTGACGGGTATGCTTTCAGCCGTTGGCCTCGGTGATGTTCCAGCGTGGCTCCGGCCGTTCCATGTGTTGAGCAACGGCGAGAAGTTCCGGGCGGGTCTCGCACGTTTGGCGTGTGAACGACCGGAACACGCTGTAGTGGATGAATTTACGTCGGTCATAGACCGACAGATAGCCAAGGTTGGGGCCGCCGCATTCTCAAAGACATGGAGACGTGGGGACGGGCAGATCGTGCTTCTCTCCTGCCACTATGATATAATCGAATGGTTACAGCCCGACTGGGTGTATGATACCGCGGAGGCACGGTTCTATGACCGTGACTGCCTTCGGCAACGTCCAAAACTCGAACTTCAAATTTATAAAGTCAGGGGAACTATATTCCCAAGATTGTTTAAGCGGCATTATTATTTAGACCTTCCTATGCCGGTTGCGGCTGAGTATTTCGTGGGCTTTGTCGGTGGTGAGCCCGTCTGTCATTTAGCGGTAACACCACTCTTTATGGCAAAGGCTTACCGGTCCACCCGGTTGGTAGTACTTCCCGAATGGCAGGGAATAGGCGTTGGCACTAAATTTTTAGCGGCCGTTTGTGAATATCATCTTCAGGGACATGGTAGATGTGGCAAACCTTACCCGGTGTTCTTTCACACCTCACACCCGCAACTATGTGGGGCGTTACGCCACTCTAAAAAGTGGATACAAACCGGAGCACGTTTATATGGGGATAATAAAGGGCGCAGCGCGGCTTCGATGGCACGTTCGGCCCAAAGGTTAAATAAGTCTGATCGTGTGGCAACCGGTTATGGCGGCCATTTCAGGGCGGTTCAGACATTTAAATATATAGGGAATGGTAATTAAAATATTGGGAAATTGCGAGTCGGTGGCATTCAAAGCGGCCGAAATGTTCGTTAAGGCAAAAGGGCATACGCTTTGGTGTGATGGGTATCGGTGTGATCTTGCCATTGCGCCACTCCTTACGGTGAAAGTTTCCGATGAGGAACTGAAAGAGGCGAACCGGGGTACGTTGATATTCCATCCCTCTCCACTACCTTACGGGCGCGGGGCATCATCTATCAAATGGGCGTATAAACGAAGGGAACCGATAACCGCCGCCACATGGTTTTGGGCAGACTCCGGCTATGACACCGGCGATATTTGCGAGCAGGAGATAGTAAAAATAGACTATGGTGTGCGGCCTCGCGTCTTTTATGAGCGAGAAATCATTCCGGCCATGATCCGGACGTTAGGACGTTGTTTGGACAACATCGGGAAAGGTATTATGCGTCGCGTCCCGCAAGTGGAGGCCTATTCGACATACGATAAAAGGCTATAACAATCCATCTTAACTACCTTGTAAAGATACGAAAAAAGTACGGAATAAACAACTTTAGTAGACGCTTTTTTACCACAGCCGGCAATAAAAAGACGGTATTCAAATAGGGTTAGAAGTCCATTTGAATGCCGTTTATTTTTTGAAAAAAAGAAGGTGTTTTGCTTTGATTTTGCAAATGGACGGTTGCTTTGCGGATTAAATTTGAAGCACATTTCGTTTTTGTTTCAATAAACGCATTTCGTTTTTCACAACCATCACGTTTCGTTTTGCGGGATTTAACCACTTAAAACGAGAACTATGAGCTATCATTTTTTAGAACGGAAAGACCCGCGTGTCGATGTCCTGTTTCAGGGACTTGACAATATGGAGCGGTTAATCGCAGCGATGGAGGACACCCCTAAATCCGTATTCCACGGCGAACGTTTCCTGACGGACGAGGAACTATCCAAAATTCTGAGGGTCAGCAGACGGACATTGCAGGAATACCGCACACTTGGTGTTGTCCCTTACTATCTGGTACAGGGCAAGGCTCTCTACAAGGAATCGGACATCCTTAAAATATTGGAAGATTCCTACAAGCGGTGCAAGGAAGATATGCGGTGGGTGTGACATGACAAAACGGAGAAACGGCCCGTTCATAGGGACATGCGTTTCTCCGTTCTTGATTTTCAGATAGCGCGGGGGGGCCTTTTTCTGCCTTTCCGAGCGGTGAAATCCTCCTCGCAAAGTTCAGTCGTGCTGCTGAAACCGCTTGCTTTCAAAGCCTTCATGTCCTCGTCCACTTTCTTGTCCGTCACCTGCGCGTAAAGTTGCGTTGTAGAAATCGACATGTGTCCCATCATGCGGCTAACCGTCTCTATCGGGACTCCGAGTGAGAGTGTGACATGGGTTCCGAAATTATGCCGGGCCTGGTGGAAGGTCAAATCGAAACCGTACACCTTTCCCAGTTCCCGCGTCAGCAGGATAAAATAGCCGCGGCGGTAAACATTGAACACATTATCCCCTTGTCGCTGGTTCCGGTATTTTTCAATGATTCGTAAGGGAATATCCAACAGGCGGACGGATGAAAGCGTGTCTGTCTTTTGACGGCGTATGTGAATCCACCATGCGCCGTCTTCGGACTGTGTGATGTCACTTGTCTTCAACCTTTTCAAGTCCGCGTAAGCCAGTCCGGTAAAGGTCGAAAACAGGAACATGTCCCTCACGAATTGCAGTTGAGGTTTCTCCACGGGAGTCTCCATAAGTTTCTTGAGGTCTTCCAGCTTCATGTGGCGGCTCTTCCGTCGTGGCAACGCAGGGTGGAGACGGCAGTACGGGTCACGGCGGAGCGTTCCCTGGCTGACTGCCAGTTTGGTCATCTTTTTCAGGCGGTACAGATGCTCATGCACGGTCTTGGGCATCATGTGGCAGTCCTTGCAAAGGAACAGTTCAAAATCATCATAGAAATTCTTGTCAAGGCTACGTAGCGTGACATCTTCCACGCCTTTCTTATCCTTGATGAAAGCGGAAAGGTGCTTGTACGATCTCAAGTAAGAATCAAGCGTTTCCTTGATGCGGTCCAGCCCAACACGTCTTCTGAAATCTTCGTTATGTTCCCGGAAGAGAGCCAGCAGGGTAAGCGGTTTCAGCCCGACACCCATTACGGCGTTCTTCACCAGTTCCGCCGTGATGAATCCCAGGCTGTTCTTAATCCGGTTGTAATGTCCGGTAATCTCCTCCGTCAATTCGTCTATGGCACGGTTCACTGTCACCGCATTCGCACTGCGTCCGTTGGCAAGGCCTTTTTCCGGATTCCAGATGTCGGGATTGACGGATACCTTCGTGCCAATCTGTTCCCATTCGGCATCAATGCTTACCTTGCACAATAATTGACAGGTTCCGTCCTTGCGCATTTTGGTGCGGTTGATATAAAACAGTATCGCGAATGTACTGCGATGTCTGATGGTTTTGTCTGCATGTTCACTTTTCTTTTTCATCTTATTGCGTTTTAGTCGTTTGTCAAATAACCACGGAGAAGCGTTCCGCTATCCTCTCGTTCAGCACACGGGTGTCGGCATTTATCTTGTCGTCAGTCACTTTGGCATAGATTTGGGTCGTCTCAATCCGGGCGTGTCCCAACATCTTGCTGACCGTTTCAAGCGGAACCCCATGTCCGAGCGTGATTTCGGTCGCATAGGTATGGCGGCCGGCATGAAAAACCAGCGGACAGTCTATGTCACAGAGTTTTGCGATACGTTTTAAGTTAAGGTTCATCGTGCTGTTGGAATACATGGGTAGCAGTTTCCCGTCCGGCGCTGTGTCCCTGTATTTCTCCATGATATGTAACGGCAAGATCGGAAGAGCGTCGTGTAGGGAAAGAGTGTAGATCTC
>OODF01000279.1_pt1 | contig 41422 bp, 43 predicted proteins | sample 1671431 | NCBI WGS metagenome assembly OODF01 (sample SAMN06348156, study PRJEB24527) | human gut metagenome | biome: human gut; feature: ankylosing spondylitis patient; material: feces | host: Homo sapiens | place: China | collected 2015-10 | reverse complement strand
CAATGTAAGCATTTTATCCACCTTTCTGCCTTCCGGCTTCGGGTGAACTGAAAAAAGCAGCAAAAATCGTCTCAGATTCACCCGTTTTTTTGAACGGGAATCTAAGATTCCTCTTGCTGCTTCCTATTTTTTTGAAGTCCCTATACTAACATGAATCCGTAGAGCCACCTGGGAATACAGATTTTCAAGAAAATACAAAAAGAAAAAGCCGGAACAGGATGAACTACTTGCAGGCGCACTACTGCGCTGCATTCGCTCATTCTGTTCCGGCCTATATCACATATTGCTACGGTATCGCTCTAACAAACAGATATTATATTGTAGACCCAAAAGAACGTCTGGTGGAGCTGGTCGGCTAACCAGGTGCCGCCTAAGATTCCACCTCTGCGCTTTCAGTGTCCGATGAAGCACTCTGCTTCAGGCTTCTTTCCGTTGGTTCTCTGCTGTGAAAAATTCGATACTCTTCACGGGAAGGCCGTGAATACACTCCACCAGGGATTCAGCAGAAATATAATCTTCACAGCCACCACGCTTGATCTGAAGCATATTCTTTCCATCAACGACGCTGCGATTCCCGATCCGCAGCCCCTTTGGGGTGCGGATTTCATGTTCTCCGTTGCTCATCTTCTCACGGCCTCCTTTGTGTTGGTTTAAGTTTCTTTTTTCTTCTATTCAATTTCACCTTTTGAACTTCCGCTCTTTTTTCACCTTTTTAGCTTGCATATTTACGTTTTTTACGGTATAACAATCCAAAAGATGATAGAATATAGCATATATTATAAGCAAGTCATGTCGCCGTGTCAAGAGGAAAATGTGAAAATTCGTTGCATCTTTCAGATTGAATATTTACAAATTCCTTTGTACATTGTTACAGCACGATAACTACGTCATAGAAAGGTTGCAAACATGAAATTTGGAGAGAAAGTTCGCGATCTACGAAAGAAGCATTCTTTAACACAGGACGAATTGGCACAATGTCTGGGTATCAACAAAAGAACGATCATCGGATGGGAGCGGGATGGCCGCTACCCTCGCAGCATTGAAATGCTTGAAAAGATGGCTGATATATTCCATGTACCTCTGACCTATTTACAGCCGGATCAGTCTTTATTTATCGAACGTGCCGCCGAAGCCTACGGAAAAAAGGGCAAAATAGAAGCCCAGCATCTCGCATTTGAGCTTACTGAGCTATTTGCAAGCGGAGATTTGACCCCGCAGGATATGGACGGCATCATGTATGAAATGCACAAAGCCTATTTTAAGTACCGAGAACAAAAGCGAGAAAAGGAACGAATCATGAACCTGTAAATCACTGTTCCATTCACTATGCCATCCCCGGAAGGAGATCACATTATGGATTCTGCATTTATCTACCGAGCTGCCAACGAACTTGTCCAAAATGCCGGAACTCGCAACATCAAACAGATCGCGCGCAGTTGCAGTCTGGACATCAGTGAAACATCCCGCATTAAAGATATGTTAGGGTTGCTTTCACTCTATTTTGATAAGCCTTCGATCCTTATCAATCGCCAGCTGGACAAACAGACGAAGCAGATGGTGTGCGGCTATGCGCTGGGGCATTATCTGGAGCATCAGTTGCTTATGGACTTGCATACCCTGGACAAGTTTCTGACCATTAAGGACAAGCACATCCTTCTTTACGAGCATAACGCTTTCACATCCCACCTGATGCTGGACAGTGATGAAGTCTATCAAATGACGAAACGTGGGTTGGACGCTGCTCAGATTGCCGCTGCCAAGGGAATCCACCTCAATCTGGTGCTGGTGAAGCTGCTGGAACTGCATCATCTGGGATACGATCTACAACACTATCACGCCCAGCACCATGCGTTTATCAAACAGTTCCATCTTCCGGCACATTTTCAGTTTGATGTTGCCGTCGGATAAACTTATGTTCTTATAACCCTAAAACCCGTAATGAACGGTGCGTTATGCACCGTCCATCACGGGTTTTCCTGTTATTTCAGTTTAGCGAGGATTTCATCGGCACTCATGCCTTCAGCCAGCAGCTTTTTCAGAACGGACTCTGCTTCTGTCTTTTTTGCTTCTTCTGCAGCTTTGGCATCTGCCTTCGCCTTTTTTGCTTCCAGCTTGACAATTTCCTTGTCGATAGCTTTCAGCGATGCTTTCTTCTCTTTCAGGTCAGCTTTCAGAGAATCCATGTTAGCGGTGATAGATGCGATTTCCGCTGTGAGCGCATCCTTTGCGGACTGCTTTTCTGCAATCTGCGTTGTGAAATCAGCAGTCACAGTTTTGGGCTTATTCTTGCTACCTTTAGTTCTGGGCATAATAAAACCTCCAGAAAATTACAGTATTTTTAGTATAGCACTCTAATAATGTCGTTTCAATATTTGACCAGAAAAATTCAGCAGAATATTAATATCAATGATAACGGATCATTGTCATCATTGCGGCTACATTGAGCCTAATGTTTCTTTCTTGATTGTATAGGTTCGTTTCAGTCCATCCTTAACACTGTATTGAGGTTCCCATCCGATATTTTTAATTTTTCGAGTATCCAAAAGTGCATAGGTTGCTTTAGATACACTTTCATTGTTCTCAATTTCATAGCGCACTTTTAAATTAGCCAGTGATGCAATATACTCTGCATATTCACCTAACGTTAGTCCTTCATCATCATCAGAAATATTATATGCTTCGCCATCTTGTCCATCCAGCAGCAATTTGAAAAGGCCGCTAACAGCATCTGCAATATAGCAGTACGAATACCTTTGTTGACCTTTACTTTTCAGAATAATATCTTCTCCAAGTACTGCTTTATCCATAAATTGGCTCATTGCCTTTGTATCGTGCTTTTTGTCTGCCCCAAAGACTCTCGCAAATCTTGCAATTACTGCATCAACCCCAAAGGCATTTCGATAAGACTGCGTTAGCGCCTCACAAGTTCTTTTGGCTTCATTATATCCAGACCTCGCAAGATTACAGTCAATATATCCACAATATTTTTCATCCATGGGGACTTCTGTACCTTGTCCATAAATTTCCACACTAGATGCTAGAAGGAACCGTGCCTTTTTCTCTACCGCCAATTTTAACAAGTTATCGCATCCGCATATATTTGTCATTATTGTTCCAACAGGATCTTCCGCGTATTGCTTTGGATGAGTATTAGAAGCCAAATGTATAATATAATCTATTTTCCCATCGTATTGCACTGGCTGCTCAACATTTGCCTTTATACACTCAAGATCTTCGCTTGATTTTCCACCTCTTCTCGAAAGTGAAATCACTTTTGTGTTCTCGCCATATTTTTGGTTTCGACACTTTATAATATCAATAAACGCCGTGCCAATAAAACCCGTTCCCCCGGATATTAAAACTGTTTTATCTTTGATTTTTTCCCAATTATATGGAAGCTCGGCTATTACTTTTATTTCTTCTTTTTTCAAATTCGTCATTTTTTTATCCACTCATCATTCTTCGCACTTAGCAAGGCTTTAAAAATTTCGATGTCCTCTACCGTTGTAATCTTGATGTTTTTTTCTGAGCCTTTGGAAAAATAAGTAGTATATCCATATTTCTGCATTAGAGAGCACGATGCAGCCATATTTGTAACACCATCTTTAATCGCTTGATTGTGAACTGTCCATAATTCGTCAAATCTATACGAATGTGGTGTCTGTGTTCTCCAAAGTTCTTCTCTATTCAACGCCGCATTAGATTCTACGCCATCTTTTGAAACGAACACAACTTCAGTAGTCGGAATCACTGTAACAGCAGATCCAAACAATTTTTGCTTCACAAGATTATCTGTAATTACATCCTGCGGCAGCATAGGTCTATTACCGTCATGGATTACTACTACAATATCTTTGGTTTCTTCATTATCTTCTTTAATCGCTTTCAGTCCATTATAAATTGATTCCTGACCTGTCGCACCGCCAGTAATAATTCTCTTGAGTTTTGTAATATTAAACTGTTTTGCATATGCTTCAAGTACAGCACTCCATCCCTCTAAGCAAGATACATATATTTCATCAATGCTTGGATGTTGCTGAAATGCTTCTAACGTATAAATAATAATCGGTTTATTTTCAACCGTCAAAAACTGTTTCGGTAGATCTTGGTGCGTCCTGCTCCCAATGCCACCAGCTGTTAAAACTGCAATGTTCATTTTTTTCTCCCATTATCTACGTTTCTCAAGATACCACTTATATGACTTATTAGTATCCAAAATCAATCCACCATGTTCACTATTTGTATTAATTGGTGTCATGTAATCATTGCCATATAACATTTTCAAATTCCGGTCATAGTTTGCAAAAACAGGAATTTCAAGAAATTCAAAATCAACCTCTTTCAAATTATCAAAATCCGCCCGGAATCTCCTAATACGTTTTATCGGCAATGGCATACACAAATCTGCAACATATTTAGAATTATCAATATCGTTATACCTCGTAATTTCTTTTATAAATTGATTATAGATTGGCACATAAGAGTCTCTTAATAACTTATGCTTAAAATGCCTACATGCTTTTTTTAGATTGAAGTGTCTTTTGCCAACTTCATCGACCCATGGCTTATAGTAAAAGTAATCACCAGAATCTAATATTTCCCTATACTTTGTAAGCAACTCCATTCGTTTCAAATCTTGTTCTGCTAGTTTTTCTTCATCATCTACAACTGTATCAAACGGAAATATATCAATGAAAATCCCCTGATTAAAGTTGTTATTTCTTTGACGCTCATACTCGGTTTTAATAATGCCTGTCGTATCCGAATTTCTTAACTGGGCATGACCTCTAGCAGAGCCCTTGTCTGTTTCTTCTGTCTGCCAAAAATATGGCTTTTTAAATTCAGCTGGTGCAACCTCATTTAACTTTTCAAAATCACTCCTTAACATAGCGATATCCAAGTCATCATCCCAAGGGATGAATCCATGATGACGAATTGCGCCGAGTAACGTTCCTCCGTCTGCACAATATTTCAGCCCATATTTATTACAGACGCGCATAAATTCTTGCAACAGATCCAGTTCTACTGCCCATACTTCTTTCCTTTGTTTGGTAACAGTGTATCCGCACCGAACTTCTTCATTCAAAAATCCATCCGGCAGTTGAAGTTTAAGATCAACCATGTTTAACTTTCCTCCATACTTTTTCAAACATACTCTGAGTCCACACATCCCGTGTCACAAGGAGAAATGCTACATATACGCTGCATCCAACTGCTACCTGTATTGCAAGAAGCAATAGCGAATTCATCTGCAGTCGATTCAGATAAAACACTATACAGAACATAAAAATGCCTGCCAGCATCTTTTTTCCACCTGTTTTCAGCAATACAGAAATATTCCCATATCCACAACTAAATTTCACATACAGAACAGACACAACCGTTTCCGCAATAACAGATGCAATCGCAGCTCCTTCCGCTCCAAAACGTGGAATCATTAATAAGTTCAAAATCAGGTTTACTACAGATCCTGCAATTAAGTAGTTTGTACTCTCTTTTCGCTTTCCGCATGGCGTGTAGTACTGCGAACCCAAGCAATTACTAATGCCGATAATAACAATGATGGGCGAAAAGAGATATAGCAATCCAACCACTTGATCGTATCCCGGTCCAAAGAAGAACGGAACGAACGTTTTTGCAACGCCCATAATTCCGAAGCAACAACCAAATCCCATAAAGAAAATGTAGTTGAATGAAATCGCAATTTTCTTGTGAATCTCATCAAATCTTTTTTCAGCAAAAAGATATGCATTTCTAACACCAACAACAGAATTAATTGCAGTAAATACAACACTTTTTGCCAGATTAATAATTTTCTCAGCCTGTTGGTAATAACCATTTTGCGCAACATCACTGGTGATCAATCCCAAAAGAGTCTTATCCAAAACGGTATAAACTGATGTAGCAATCGTTGGAATGAAGTACACCAGTGTTTCCTTAAAATGCCTTTTGAACGACAATTTCCTGAAATCAACTTTAACAACGTAGCGTTTCATATAAGGCCACAAAGAAACATTTGATAGCAATGAAGTGAACGCCGTGATAAAAATGTATAAAAGCAAATCATCCTTAGATTTGATAAATATAAACAGAAGAACTATTCCGATAATCTTAAATGCAGAATTTCTAATAACTGTCAGCTTGAATTGTTCAATTCCGTTAAAGAACCATGTAATATCAAACATATTTGCAAAAATTCCAATTGATAGCACACAGTAGAAAATTTTGTATCTCGGACTGAACAAGCACAAAAATACCCAGCCAAATAGCGCAATTCCTGTAGTGCAAATCACCATCAATTCAATTTCCCAAAACAGCTTACTGCGCTCATTTACATCATCACGATGCATTGAGATTTCTCGTGAGCCATAAGAAAGTGTTCCTAATGATGCAATTAACAGAAAAATGTACTGCACGGATGCTGTATAACTTTGGATGCCAATTCCCTCAGCACCAAGAACTCTTGAGACATAAGGTGCTGTAATAAAGGGCGTAATAACATTCAGTATTTGGTACGCTGTACTATATACGAAATTTTTCTTTATGCTTGGTTCTTTCATTTGCAATTTCCTTATAGATTACTTTATATTTTTCAATCAGGAATGTTCCTCCAACTGACCACATAATTTTCAGCAGTACAACTGGGATAAAGAGATGTTTCGTAACATTAAATTGCCAAAGTATCCTTTCCCAGGGCATCGTATTTAGCTCTATTAAATGCAAGCACAAAATCGTCAGGGATTTTTTCCCCAGCCACTGAAAAACATTCCATGGTTTCATTTCCCATATGCCCAATTATGACACATAGAATTCCCATTCCTTTTGCGACATCCATGTAAGGCAGTCGCACTGTTCTGCCAGAAGTATTAAAATTCTTTTCCATCGTATAATTCATTTCTGCTCATCCTTAATGCTGCTTCAATAGTCGTATCCATATCATAGTACTTATACTCGCCCAAACGTCCACCGAAAATAACCTTCGGTTCGGCATCGGCAAGCTTCTTGTACTCGGCATAGAGTGCACTATTCTTGGCATCGTTTACAGGATAATACGGCTCGTCTCCGGGCTTCCACTCAGAAGAATACTCACGGCTGATGATGGTCCTGGGGAGGTCATTACCGTTCTCATCTTTGCCGAACTCGAACCACTTATGCTCAATGATGCGAGTCCATGGTGTCTCCCGGTCAGTGTAGTTGACAGCAGCGTTCCCCTGAAAATTGGGCTTGTCCAACAACTCGTTTTCAAAGCGAACAGAACGGTACTCTAGCGTCCCCAGCTTGTAGTCAAAGTAGGCATCAATGGGGCCGGTGTAGACAATCTTGTTCGCCAGAGCGTCCAGTTCCGCCTTGTTTTCCAAGTAGTCGGTGTTCAGTCGAACCTCGATGCCGTCCAGCAGGTTTGCAATCATCTTTGTATAGCCGCCGACGGGAATGCCCTGGTATAGGGCGTTGAAGTAGTTGTTGTCAAAGGTCAGGCGCACGGGCAGACGCTTGATGATGAAGGAGGGCAAATCCTTGCAGTCGCGCCCCCACTGTTTCTCGGTATAACCCTTGATGAGTTTCTCGTAGATGTCATGGCCAACGAGGGAGATAGCCTGTTCTTCCAGATTCTGTGGCTCATGGGTGATTTCCTTGCGTTGCTCCTCGATCTTGACAGCAGCCTCCTCCGGCGTCACAACACCCCACATCTTGTTAAAGGTGTACATATTGAACGGAAGAGAATACAACTCACCCTTGTAGTTAGCCACAGGTGAGTTCGTAAAACGGTTGAACTCCGCAAACCGTGTAATATAGTTCCAAACATTTTTATTATTAGTATGAAAAATATGGGCACCGTACTTGTGGACGTTGATGCCCTCGATGTTCTCAGTGTAGATATTGCCCGCTATATAGGGGCGTTTGTCCACAACCAACACAGACTTTCCTCTGTCTTTGGCTTCGTGGGCAAAGACTGCTCCATATAAGCCAGAACCTACTACTAAATAATCATATTCCATTTGCATTTAAGCCTCTCTATTTTCCATATCTTTCTGTTCTTTAAGTGCTTTATCGACCCTTCACATCATAAATCACTTTTTCATATCTCCCCATGTAAACGTCATCATCCAATTCAAGTACTTCTTTGACACCGCATTATATTTCAAAATATCCTTAACATTTGATTTCAAGCCATCACTTTTTTCTGTTTCGTCTACAAACATATATTTAATTTTCAATTTATTATGCTGAACCCAAACATTTAGCAATCTCTCGCTTAAGAAGCCATAGATGCGTGCCTGTAATGGAGTGTAGTCCGATAAATCAATTTGTTCTTCTAATTGAAACAGTATTGAAAACAACCATTCACAATATTTGTCCATGAGGCTTTTGGGCATAACAAACATATTAAAATATGAAGCCATATATCCATTCATAACTTCATCATAGTCATACAAGTAATCTGGATATAAGTCAGCTATGCACAACCTTAATTTCTCTAATGCTTCTTCCTTACCATCTGTGCATAAAAACCATTCTTTTACAGTTGTGTCAAACCATCCCTTTGGATATGGCAAAATAACGTCATATTCATTCAATAAAGAAATTGCCTTTTCACTTGAAAGTATATGATTCTCCGTACATTTCACCCATGACGTTGTAAAAAATCTTCGATAATGGGATAGTCCAATATACTCGACGTCTTTTAAATTCTTCCATGCCCAATACAGCGCCGTAAGTTCACAATAATTTGCATTCTTGTCAGATATGTTATCTCCGATATTATCTCTATACATATCATTATAAGAAACACGCCCATTGCCAACAACAATTGGCTGATAATCTTTAATTGTAGGAATCGCAACTTGTTTATGCGTTACAACAAGCATCGTTAATTGTTTCATACTATATTATTCACCCTTATTTGCCTGCTTCAAACAAATCGACCTTAAATTTGATTGTCAAGAATAACAAGAATTCCATAAATAACACCCAATCAAATTGAATATTGTAAGTTATCCCCGCCAAAATAATGCTTATCGTTAAAATAAAATATTTACGATTTAATTTATATCCTTTAATTGCTATATATAGCAAGAAACTATAATATAGAATAAAACCTATGATTCCATTTGAATAAATTTGGTTCATCACATCAGTTTCAACAACCCAGCTTTTCAAGTCCACATATTGACCATACAAGTTACTCATTGTGTATCCAGAATTTCCCGTTCCATATCCAAACAAGAACTGTATTATGCTACTATTTTTCACCACATTTGGATACGCAGTAAAATAACGAATGTGCGCATTTGCACTTCCTCCATCATATACGGCACCTGTTGCTCGTCCGTAAATATCCACAATTTTATCATATACAACAGGTACGATATTCGTGCAAAAGAGTATTGGTATAATAGCAACAACTATCAAAGAGATAGCAATGAATGTACGTTTTCTCACAGTCTTGCTCGCCCTTTTCAAAAAGTCAACAATTGAAAACATACCCGTTAAACCCAGACATACACCAATACCAATCATCGCCGTTGCGTTATTACATATAACAGCATCTACAACGGCTAAAGTTTTAACAAAATAACTATCGCACACAACAAATGCAATAATTACTATAGGGGCCATAAACGCAGAATGCCAGCACATTCCCGATGGATGAAATACTCCCAATTTATACTGTGATGGATTTTCGACCATATGAAGAATATCTCTAAACACAAGTTGGTTCAAATCAATATGAGCACCGTTATACAGAAGGAATTGAGCAATACATACTATAACCTGTGCTGTGCATGTCAATGCTAGTGCTTTCTTTATATACGCCACAAATCTTTCGGATCGTATATATCTCTCATAAAAAGATACCGTAAAAAAAGTTGGCACTAAAAAAACAATCGCAATAATTGAATTCTTTTTATACGACAGTGGAATATCACTCACAAAGCAAAGAAGTGTTGAAAGTACCCAAATGCAGTACAGCGATATAATTGTTCTATCTCTTGTTATTCGAAGTTTTCTTGTTATAATGGTGTGTGCCAGAAAGAAGACAACCTGCAAACACCAAAAGAGATCAAATATGCCAAATTGTACTAGCATGAATGTCGAAAAGAAAACGATTATAAAGATGCTTTTTTCATAGCGTGTGCTCTTTGATATTATAGCTTTCAATCTACTTTCTCCTTCTCCTTAACCACCGGAGACAACATTCTTAATTATAGAAACCAAATAAGGAATCCTCAAATAATATAAAACCATGTAGTAGTTTTTGTGCGGCATGATTATTTCTTCGCTTAACTGTCTAAAAAATCTTGCCATATATGGCTCCCTGGATGGCTTTTTCCTTGGCATTTCCAGCCTATGCTTCTTCTTTTCAAATCCAACTGCGTTATTCCCGTGCAATCTGTATCTAATCAGTGGCTTATTTAGGTACTTTACTTTTCCCATTGCTGCCGAAATTAACATCAATTGATAATCATGAATAACCTCGTTATTGTGTACTCTTAAATACACATCTATAGCATCACGTCTTACGCAATATGTACATCCTTGCACAACATTCCCAAATGCCAACCTTTTCAAGGTTAACTCTTCAACATCTTTATGCTTTTGAAGCACAAAATCATTTACTTGATAATGATCTATATCAGTAATCGGGTTCTCATTTTGATCAATCAAGGAAAATCCCGTACACACTGCCATATTTCTGTCCGATTTTTGAAGCTCCGCAAGTGTCAGCTTCACCTTTTCTTTTTCCCATATGTCATCTTGATCTGCCAAAAAAACGTATTTTCCATGTGTTAATGATATTGCCCTGTAAAAATTTTCTATGTATCCAAAATTCTTGACATTTTTAAATATATATATTTGTGGACAGTTTAACTCTTCAATAATTTCTATTGTTCTATCATTTGAATTATCATCTACAACTATAATCTCATCAACAATCATCGACTGATTTAGTATAGATTCTAATTGCTGCCTTATATACTTTTCACCATTATATGTAGCCATAGCCACAGAAATATTTATACTACTCATTTTTATTTTTTCCTATATTTATAAAAGGAAGTATATTTTTCTCCCCTTTTATTTATTAATGTCCGAATAACAATCCAACAGAATGTGTTTCTTTCTAAATTCCGTTTGATTTTTTTCAACACATTTTTTGATGTGTTTTGTTCTCTCCAGGAATTATAGTTTGTATGTCTACAGTAGTACGATCCAGTCAAGCTTCCCAATTCAAAATATTGTTTTGGATATACCGTTACATTCACAAGTCTTTGCATTTTATTATTTAATACGAAATTCGGATATGTACATATTGTATACCACGTCCAATATTCATTTGATGGAGCCCATTTTCCATCACAATACTCTGTTTGCGTTTTTCCATTTTTAAATGATGCTTCCGTATAAAATTTTCCAGTGTCATACATTTCTAAAATACCTTTAATGAAGGGAGAACCTTTTTGTGCTCCTACAACCGCAGTACAGAGCGCACAATCACATGAAAAGCCTATAAAGGCTTCTTGATTTAAAAGTTCATCGAACGGTTTCTGTATAATAACATCGGTGTCCAGGTACACCCCCCCTATTTCGTATAATGCCTTTGCTCTATAGTAATCTCCTATGTATCCCCATTTTTTTTCGGCAAAGCATTTTCTAACGAAATCATTCTCGTCAAATGAGCAATTTGACTCATCCCATCGCTTAATTTCGTATCCTGCTTGTTTTAATATTTCCCACGACTTCATGCATTCTTTCAAGGCTTTTGGCATTTCGCCTTTTCCAAACCAGCAGTAGTGAATTATTTTAGGAATTTTATTCATAGTTTTGCTTTTACTCCTTACTACTTTTTAAATAATCGAGTAGCATCTTTCTTGCTTTGACATGATGGTCTAGCATAAAACCAATCTTTTCCAACTTATTCTTTTTCATATTTGAAAAAGATGCAGCCTCTTCATGGCGGATTGCTATAGAAGGGTCATAAACCATTCTATAGCCTTTCTTTTTGCATCTATAGAATAGAAACACTTCTTCTTCATACAAAAACGGTTCTGGATCAAAAGCCTTGTTTTCATTACAAATAAAGTCTCTTGACATAATTAGGCACGCACCCTGTAGCCCAACATCAATATATCTTTTCCTGTAATCCAAAATATCTTTTCCTCGTAATTTTGAATACAAATGGTTGATCCATTTTGATTTTGAGCATAACATGTTTTTAAAAGCATGTAATTTCAAACGTCTTGAAAATTCAATAGGGTTTTCCTGATAATATTGATACTCTTTAATTTCATTTTCCAGTTGAGATATACTAATAGGTTTTTTGAACATTGGACTTTGATGATCCCCATGCCTTGGAACATAAATATCTGGTCCTAATATATCAAAATGTGTTTCTTTATAAATTTGCATTATTTTTCTTTCAAAATCTTTTTGAAAGAAAACAACATCATTGTTTGATATCACAATATAATCTGGATTATATTTCTGTTTTGCATATTGATAACCCTCATTATTTCCCTTGGAAAATCCAAGATTTTTCGGCAAGAGGAGAACATCACACTGTGCATCGTTGCTGTATAATTGTCTTAATTTTTCTCCGCTCCCATCGCCTGATCCATTATCAACAATTATATATCGGCTACTATAATCAGTAGTATTTTTCAAAGACTTAACGCATTTAATCGTATCGTCTATATTTTTATAATGTAGAATAACATAACATATCATTCTTACATCACCCTTTCTTCAATCGTTCCCTTATTTTCTTTATTGTTCCATTTATCCCATTGCGGCCAATATACTTTTTAATTCGTACTATCATTCCCGGAATCAAAAGTAAATCCGAATAGAAACATTTAATCAGTCCCAATTTTTTTCTGTACTCGCTAACTGATATAACCATGTCAGTTGAAAAGCCACTGTCATGTAGTTTCATTCGCACGTCTTCAACATCACATGTACTAGGAACCACAATAAACTGATGTGGTATAAATTTCACTTGTTCCGGATTTACAAGTAACCGATAATTACATTTTAAAAATTTAATTTCTTCTTGCATAGTTAGATATGCGCGAACATTATATTTTGCTACCAAAAAAGTACTCTCATTAGATGGATCTGGTAAAAAGACATCTGTTTTCCTAATGCCATCCAACCACAAGACGATTGGCTCCAGCCACATATACTCTTTTATTTTTCGCTCTAAATTATACGATCGTATAGCCATTTCTTGACCCGTTCGCATAATTCGTTCTGCAATGCTCTCACTTGATAATTCCGAATATTTAATCGTCAAGGAGCCAGGTTCGCAGAATGATAAATCAATCTGGTTTTCCGTAATTTCCTTAGGATATCCCGCATAAGATGCTTCTATCGCCGCATCGTGCATACTTATCCCACTTTCAATTTTTGCTAACTGATTTGTTCGCTGCGCTGTTTCAATGTTATTTCCCATTGTTGCAATGTCACGCATCGTGTAGCAGCAGGTTTTATAAACTAGTTGTTCCTCACTGATTGCTCTATAGTGTGCAAGTTTAATGTTATTTATTTCTTCGATTGCTATGCTCTTATCCCCATACACCGTGTGATGTCCCATGGACATGGTTAATTTTTTTTCTTTAAAATATCGCGCTGGCAAAATAACTTTCGTCACAGGTGTTCCATCTGAATAGTTCCACACTGTTCTTTTTAAGCAATATTTCAGTCTTCGTGGTATAAATGTTTCTTTGGGATCATCTTTTTCTGTCATTACATACCATTGCCAATTAACATAATAGATTTTATCTAAGGATAACTTTTCCATTTCCTTTCTTGGATCTTTATGATCAGAAATAATGAATTCATCTGCATCGAGTGGAATGATAAGATCAGGATTGCTTTCCTCTATTATTTTATTAAGATATTTGTTATCTAATCTAAATTGATCATATGCTTCCAGTGACTCATCATAAATAACAATTTTATATCCATCATTTTTTAAATTATGCAATATTTTAATCGTGTTATCTGTACATCCATTATCTATAATGTACATTTCGTCCAAAAAATTATAATTGTATCTAATGAAAGACTCAATTATCTCGCTTTCATTATTTACCATTGTAAATGATACTATTTTCATACTCGAATTATCCTTAACTATCTATTTCTTATGCTCTTTTCTCTTTTATCGACAATAATACTATCTGCCGGGATATCTTTGGTCACCAGTGTTCCCGCACCTATTACAGAACCCTTTCCAATCGTTACTCCGTCCAGAATTGTCACATTGCTTCCAATCCAACAGTCATCCTCAATAGTAATTCCTTTTCGCTGGACTCCCTGACTTTTGATGCTGCACTCTGTATCAGAGAACACATGATTTTCTGCAAACAAACTGCATTTAGGGCCAAACATCACATTCTTGCCGATAGTGATTTTTCCAGAACAGCCTATATATCCGTATGGTCCAATAGAACTATGTTCCCCCATCGTTAGGCCGATCCCGTAATCACCACCATAATAGCTAGACGGACGGATCATAACTCCTCGGCTTATAGTTACATAATCTCCGAAATTCAAGCCATCAGAGCACAACCCATGAATCTCAGAGAAATCTTCAAACTTAACATTCTTTCCACAGCGAATATGTTTTCCGTGAGTAATCTGCACGTTCTTTCCTACAAGAAGCATTCCATGCGATTCTTTAAGAAAGATTCTGCGTACCCCCCCCTCAAAAATTTGATTCCTGTACGATATAAAATCGAAATTTTGTCAATTGTGCTGATTCTCGAATCCATATTTACCGCTCCATTGTTTTTTTATAAATGCCCATTAGCTGTTCATAATTATCTTCCGGCTTATACTTCTGTTCATAATCCAATCGCGCATTCCAACCAATTTCTGAGGCCAGTTCTGGCTTACTCCAGAGTTCCGAAATACACTTTTGGAAGCCCTCAATATTTCCCAGTTTCACCTTGTAGCCATTTTTCCCATCTTCGATTGCTTCTGTTGAAAAGCCCAGATCAGTTGCTATCAACCCTTTTCCAAGGCTTTCCGTTTCAATTTCGACCATAGAGCATCCTTCATACCAAATGGACGGGAAAACCACAAATTCTCCGCCTTTCACAATTGATAGGCATTTATCGTGCTGCGTATATCCAAGAAAATAAACATTATCGTGTCCGTCTGCCCACTGTCTAAACTCTTCTTCTAGTGGGCCTCCTCCCATCACGACCAGTGGAATATCCGGCAACTCATCCCAAATTTTCATCAGGATTCTAATGCCTTTTTCCTCACCAATACGGCCATAAAAAACGGCATATCGTTCCGGCAAGCCAGCTACTTTCTCTGCCTTAAGATTTGCTTCTGCATCTGGTACAAAATTGTATTTCTTTGTGATTTTATCCTTATCAAATCCAATATTAGTGAGAAGCCTAATTTGATTTTCATTCAGACAAATATAGCGGTCGATTTGCTGATAAAAACTTTTTCTTATCCGATGATATGTAAAAATCCCTGCCACGATAAAACTCTGCAGCCTAGAGTTTTTAAAGCATCCATATTTGCACATGCGGAAATACTTTCCATCACCGCATTCATTGCAAAGTTTTGTTCCGCGCAAGGATGTTGAGCACGGGCAAACAAAACGAGTGTCGTGTAGTGTTGCTACAACTTTGACACCACTCCGTTTTGCGGCATAAAGAATTGACGGTGATAGTAGCGGAAAAAAGGTATGGACATGTACAATATCTGGCTTTTCCTTTTGGATTAACTGCCGTACAGCCTTATAATTTTTTGAACTCCATAGCATCCCAAATGTTGCAGATAGTTTGCCAATGATTCCGGCATTATCGAATTCATCATTGGAAACCGTATATCGAATCACTTGATTTCCATGGTTTTCCAGCAAAGCAGTCTCGCTCTTAAAGACTTGGTCATCTCCGCTTGCTGAACCTTTTCTATGGAAATTATGTATTGCCAATATTTTCATAGTTAGTTCTCCCGCTTTGTAAACACATCTTCATACTGCCTACAAATCTTGTCCCATGTGTACTCTTCTGCCACACGCTTCTTAGCCCTCCGGCCCATCTCTGCAATTTCTTCTGCACTCATTTGGTCCGCCTTATCAATCAACTTTGCAAGGCTACCTGGTTTGCGGCTCCAATACAAAGCGCAATCCTCTGCCACTTCCTTGTTGAAACCAACATCAACCAACAGATTCAGATCCGTGCTGCCAAGAGCCTCAATCAGCGACGGATTCGTACCGCCAACCGTATGGCCGTGGAAATAAGCATAGGCGTTCTCACGAATCTTCTTCAACAGTTCCTGGTCATAAACAGTGCCCACAAATTTAATTCTCTTATCGCTCTTGAAATGAAGTTTTTCCTCAAGCTCATTCAAAAACTTCTCATTCACATTTGTAATAATGGCAAAATCCTTTTTGCTCTTACTCTTCATGAATTCTCGAATCATAACTTCAAAAGAATTCTCCGGTACAAAACGACCGACGACAAGGTAGTATTCCTTTTTCGTCAGTCCTTTTTCTTTATACCAGTTCACCAGCTTCTCATCGTCATCAGATAACTTGCTGTGTGTCAGATCTGCACCATATGCGATAAATGTCGTCTTCGGATTTCTGCCCTTGATACCTTTGCCGTCATAGCACTCGTGAATATACTTCTCGATATTCAATGAGTCGCAGATAGCAAGATCACAGTATTTGACCATCATCTGCTCAGAAATCTTCCAGTATTTCCGAATCGGTGCAGACCACTTTGCTCTCATCCATTCGTGTCCATCCGGATTCAAGTACACAGTGCCGCCCAACTTGTGGATTTCTTTATAGAAATGACCAGCAAAAGGTCCGATACGGCAGGCCATGATGTAAACAATCGGGTGGGGAATGTGATTTTTCCTGATATGTTCGCAACAAGCCTTTAGAGCAGCAACATCATAATAAATTGCCTGCGCAGGACCAATCTGTGGAACATCAATTTTGAAGCAGTGGGCATTGTGGAATTCAAATTCGTGGTCGTCGATTTTTGTCACGCCCTCAAACTTGCTCTCATCCATGCAGCCGTCACCATTGGCTTTGCAGGCAACATGATATTTGATGTTTTCTTTATTCTGGTGATACTCTGTGAGCTTGTAGACAAAGGTCTCATAACCTCCGTAAGCCCCCAATGACTTCGCACCCACAAGGTATACGTGCTGCACTTCTATTTTTGAATTCATTCCTCTATTCCATCCTCACATTTTTATCGCTAATGTTGCATCCATTCTCTTATGGATAAAAACAAGCCCACGGCGGATTACTCAAAGGCAATCCACCGTAGGCTTGAACTCTCCTTCAATCTTTATTTGCTGCTCCTTTTGTGGGTCAAAACAGAGCTTTCCAAAAAGCCTCCTACATATAACCCCGGATTTTCCGCATCTTGCAGTTTTTCAACAAATAAAACATTTGAAGGACAACTCAAGCCGTCAAAACCCTTTAGTTATCGTAGGTTTTCTTGGTTGACCCTATTATATCTCTAGCCCCTCTTCGATTGATTGTTGGGACCGTTTTCTGATGAATACCTTTATATTCAATTGTGGCATCATCGTACTCTGCACCGCTTACATGATGACCTGAGCGGTTGTAACAGGTCACGTCACAACCATCCCGTGCCATTCGAGTGCAGAGCTCTTTGACAACGATTTCTACTCCGCCTTCTCTTGATAATCGCTTCTGTCCGAACATCGCAATCGCAAGTTTCTTGCCCATAAATCCTTCCCACAGCCTCACTCTATTTTCTTTTAATTCATCTATACAGCCAACACAAAGAGCGGATAGGCTCGTGCACCTGTCCGCTGGCTGTCACCCCGCCCTCTTGGTCGAGATTTCTTTCTGTGCGGCATTTCTGCCGTTCAGAAAGATCAGTCGTTCATTCTCCGGGTAAGAAAATATGAACTTCAGGGCGCGGAGCCTTTCATTCTCTGCCGTACCCTTGTCCCTATTATGACAGCCGCGTATTATTTCACACTCCCCTGTGACTAAAATTGTTTTATTCTCTAAACTCACCGCATTCATTTTTTCTTTTCTCCCGTGCAGTCATTTCATTTTAAGTCTCAGAATTCAGAAATCTGACAATATTTGTTGACGAAATTTGTATTCAATATTCATACGTATCGTTCAATTGATTTAACATGCCGCTTTATCCTGTCAGTAATAAATATATTTTATCAAATGACATTATTTCACATTTTAAGTCTCATATTATTTTATCACGTGTCTCGTCAACAATCAATAGTTTTCGCCTTGTCCTCATTATATTACTGTCTGAAAAAAAAATCGCATCAGCTTGAGCTTTCTTTACAAATTGTCTGATTTCTTATCCGTTCTGAACCATCCGCGGTTTCTCATTTCATAAGTTCCTGTGCTTCTCTTCTGACAAACTTATACTTTTCAGCAATTAAGCCGATCGAATGCCCCTCTATCTCTCATTTTCCTCCAGCAAAAAAGGCACCGCGCCCTGGCTTGCATCTTACAAGCAGGGCACGGTGCTTTTTTCTTCTATTTCCGTGATTTTTATTTCAGGTGCTTTTTCTTCTCATATTCCTGCAGAGCGGTCAAAGCTTCGCCGGACAGGGGGTAAAGAGCGATCATATTGAAAATGGTCATCAGGCCGATGCCCACATCGCCCAAATCCCATACGACCGTATAGGCTGCCACACCGCCCACCAGCATCATCGCCAGTGCCAGCAGCTTATAGGCGGTCTGCCAGCCCCAATGGTCGCCAAAGAGATAAGCCACGTTGCATCGTGCATAGAACAAAATCCCGATAAACGTTGAGAAACTGAACAGTGCCAGCGTGACGGCAATGAACACCACTCCGAAGCCGCCCAGATGGTACTGCATCGCTGCCTGTAACAGATTCATGCCCTGCAGCCCAGCGGTCACGCTTTCCGGAGCCAGCAGCATTACAAAAGCGGTACAGCTGCAGATCACGATGGTGTCAATCAGAACGCCCAGCGCCTGCACCAATCCCATCTTGACCGGGTCGTCACACTCGGCAGCCGCCGCCGCGCAGGGGGCAGAACCGGAGCCTGCTTCATTGGAAAAAAGGCCTCGCTTGACGCCATTCATGACCACGGCTCCAAAGCCGCCAGCGGCCGCCTGCCGCAGGCCAAATGCCTCCGAGAAAATGCGGGCAAGCACGCCGGGCAGCTGCGGCAGATTGGTGAAAACAACATAGAGCGTCATGAGGAAATAGCAGCCCGCCATGATGGGAACAATCACATCCAGGCTCTTGACCGTTGCATCTTTCCGCAGGACGATGACTGCCGCCAGCGCGGTAAGCGCAAAGGTCGTCACCAGCGGCGGAATGGAAAACGCATTGGAAAACGCCTCGCTCACCGAGTTGCTGATAACCTGGCTAATGCCGCACCAGCAGATGAGTCCGGACGCCGCAAACAACGATGCCACAACAGATTTTTTGAGCAGCTTCCCCCGCTTGCGCTCTGCCAGCTTGTGCAGATAAAATGCCGGGCCGCCGCGCCAGCCGCCATAAAGCGGATCAGGCTCCTTATATTTCTGCGCCAGCGTGGACTCCACAAAGGAAGTGGACGCCCCCAGCAGCGCCGTGACCCACATCCAGAACACGGCCCCTGCACCACCCACGGAAACCGCCGCCACCACGCCAACGAGGTTGCCCATACCCACCCGGGTAGCGGTGGAGACCACCAGCGTCTGGAGCGACGAAAGGCCGCCCTGCTTCCCCTGCTTTTTCTCGCAGACAGCGTCCAGCATATCCCGGAACAGCCGCATCGGAAGCAGCCGGGTACGTAGTGTGAAATAGATGCCCGCCGTAAACAGCAGGATAACCATAAGGGAGAGGTTGAGCGTCACCCCGCCCAGCGGCAGAGTGAGCAGATCTCCCCACAAAAAATTGTAAACGCTCTCAATCAGAGTAACCAGCACCAAATTTTCCTCCTTTGGTTGTGTTATATCGAAACACAGCGATTTTATTATAATATATCTCTTCAGGTTTGTAAATTGATTTCCGTGAAGTTCAGGACACGAAAGTGTTTCATCTGCAAAACAGCGCCGCTGCATTTCTCAGGAAATTCTCCCAGAGCCGCAGCGGCGCTGTTTTTCTTATTTCCATCTCAGTCCACGATGTTTCCATCGGCGTGCTCGGCCAGCCATTTGCCGGATTGGCCGCTGCCGTCGCCGCCGCTGTAGGCCTGGCTGGTCAGTTCCTTGATGAGGGCGTTTTTCTTCTGCTTATAGGTTTTTTCCGCCTCATCCGCAATGCTTTCATCCTGGCCATTTTCTCGCAGGGTCTTCCGCATGGCAGCCATGATCTGCGCAAACTCCGCGTCACACTGGTTCTGGGCGGCCGTTAGCTCCCCGCTTTTGGAGAGGACCGCAGACACTTTCGTCACAAGGCTCCGCTCCTCCACCGGGTGAGACATATACTCGCTATAGGCCGACAGCATAATACTGTAAAGCCGCTTTTCACTGCGGGCCTGCAGCTGCTCGATCTGGCGGATATACTCCGCAATCTGCTGGTCACAGAGTTCCTCTGCAGTGGGGGCACTGCTGGCCGCTGTACTGGACGGGGCACTGGCGGCTTCGGACACGGCATGGGATCCCGCCGCACTGGATGGCACGGAAGACGCGGCGGCTTCCGAGGCCGAGGAAACCTCCAGGGCGGTGCTCTCCGCCGAGGCACTTTCTTCCGAGGCTGCAGCCGCCTCGGACTCCGGCATCTCTTCCGGCACTGCCTCACTGGAAGCGCTGTTTTCCGCGTCGATCTCTTCCAGCTCTTCTTTTAACTTGCTGACAGCGACCGCTTCTTCCCCGATGGCTTCCGGCAAGCCAGACGCTGCTTCCAGATCTTGCTCCGCAGAGGCCGCCTGAGTCTTATCCCCGGCCAGCACCAGCAGCTCATGATACGTCAGGCTGGGGCCGGATTCCTTTGCGCCCACAGCCACCAGACCCGCGGCCACCACAATTCCCATGGCCAACGCTACCACAGCCTTTCCGGCCCGTTTGTTTCGCATCCGCTCCGCCCACTTTCTTTCCGGGTATTTTAACCGTAAAATTTAAAGTTTTGTGAATTTTCTTGTTCAAGAATATCTTAATTTTACCATGCACCCGGCAAAAAAACAAGAAACAAACCGTGAAATATGACAAAACGGTAAAAAGAAAAAGCCCGGCGAAGCTCTTGACCTGCAAAACCACATAGCCCCGCCGGGCAGCACCCCGTTCCCACACACGGTGCCGCCCGCCGCAAGCCACACAGCGGTCAAGTTCTCTATGTACAGCAATCCCCAGACTGCCGCCAAGAGCCCCGTCAGACTTTTGTAAAGCAAAGGCCAGAGGTCCTGCACACACGCATCGCAGGGCCTTATGCATCAGCAGACGCCCCGGAAAAATCCGGCCGCAATCAAAGCGCCATTCCCGCTCAGGTCGCCTTTACTGCTTTTATCATAGCAGATTTGTGCCGCCATTGCACGAGAGTTGTCATATTCTGCATCTCAGGATGTCATATTCCGTTGGTCGGGAACGCACAGGTAAAGCGGAACCAGTTGTCCCGGCAGCTGAGGGTGTACTCGGCGTTGTGCGCCTCCAGCACCGCACAGACATTGGCCAGCCCCATGCCGTGGCCAGGTTCACGCTTGGTGGAGCGGGGCAGCTGCCCCTCCGGGATCTCCACATTCTGTCTGACCCGGTTGCGCACCGAGATCACCAACTCTCCCTCCGTCTTTTTCATCCGGACATGCACCTCGGGCGGGGCCGCCTGTGCCGCCGCCTCAATGGCATTGTTGAGCAGGTTGGACACCACGATGACCAGATGCGTCCGATCCAGCGGGATGTCTTTCAGGTCTGAGAGGTCAAAGTACATCATGACCCCTTTCCGGGCTGCTTCCTCGTACTTTTTGCTGAGCAGAGCGTCCAGCAGGGGGTTGTGGGTATTGAGGATGGCACTGTTCATCTGGATGGTCTTGCTGATGGAGGTCAGGTAGCCGCGGGCCCCGGCCACGTCGTTCTGCTGGAGCATCAGGCTCAGTGCTTCGAGATGGTTGGCAAACTCATGGGTCAGGCGGCGCTGGGTGGTGTAGGATTCCATCAGGGCTTCCGCCCGCTCCTGCTCCAATGTGGCACGGTACTGAGAATCCTTTTTCTGCACCACCTGCTCGTTGAGCATCTGGACAAAGAGCAGGTGTACCAACACCGCCACCGTGAGCCCCACCGTAAACAGCACGCTGAACTGGGTGGCGTCGAACCGGCCGCCCGAGACCATCAGCAGCATGTTGAGCACCACGACCACCCCCGGGAAGAACATGGCAACCACCAGCTGCAGCGGTTCCAGCGCCTGCTTCTGGCCCCAGTGCTTTGCCATCTGAGCCGTGATGCCACCCACGATGAGCATAGCCGCTGCCATGAGCAGAACGCCCAGCGGCTGCCGGATCACCTGCGCAGGCGGAACCGCTTCTATATAGGTATAGAGATATATGACTGTATTTTCCGTCAGCAGGCAGACCACGCCGTTGGCCATGCAGGACATCAGCTTCTGGCGGATGGTCCCGCCAAAAAACGCCGATGTCACCAGCAGGTACAGCACGTTGAACGCAATGGAAGCGGCATTGAAAAAGCCGAAATCGATCCAGAGCGAAATTACCAGCATCCCGCACATTGCCAGCGCCGTACAGGCAAAGGGATGTTTCCACTTGCCTTTGCCCAGCATCTCCCAGTGGATGAGGGCAAACACGCCCCACTGCACGATGCAGACCAGGTGCATCAGCAGCTTCATCTTCAACTCATAGTTCATCGCCAAACTGCCCTTTCCACTCCAGATAAGCGCCCCGGATGGCTGCATAGCCGTTCCGGCTGACGCCCAGTTCCACGCCGTTCTGGAGCATCACTTTATAATTGCTGATCTGCCGGATATACCGCATGTTGACCACAAAGCTGCGCCCGACCCGCAAAAAACCGTCTTCCTGCAGGGAGGCGGGCAGGTCCGTCAGTTTGCCGTAGTAGGAGCAGAGCGGCTTGTGGAGCGTCTCACCATAGACATTGATCTTGCGCAGGTCGCTCTCCAGATAATAGATCTGATCCAGCGGTACCTCTGTCTCGCGCCGCCCCTGCCGGATGGGCAGCGTCCGGCACTCCCGGCTGTGCTCGGCAAGCACGGCATCCAGACAGCTGGGCAGCATCCGCTCCATATCCCGCTTGAGGAGATACCGGAACGCACGGACCGTGTAGCCCTCAGGAGCAAACTCCAGATAGGCTGAAATGTACACCAGCACCAGCTCCGGGTTCTGCTGCTTGAGCCGCCGCCCCAGTGCAATGCCGGTCATGGTCTCCAGGTCCACGTCCAGCAGGGCCAGCTGGTACTGGGCCAGGTCTGACCGGGCCAGCACCTCCTCGCCCCGGGTGCAGACGGTGCACTGCACCGGGATGCCCCGCTGTTCCAGGTGCTGCCGGGCAAGTTGTTCCACCTGCCGGGCCACCGCGGGCTCATCATCACAGATCAGAATATACATGGTCATTTTCCTCCTGTGGAAGCAAAAAAAAGGCAGTCCTCCGGGAAGGAGGGCCGCCTCTTAGGGGTCAGTGGTCATTTACAGCGGCCCCGGCTGCCGGGTTACGCCAGGAATTTATCGTACAGGCCAAATGCAAAGATGAACAGCACGATGACCGGCAAACCGTAGGTCAGGTAGCCGCGCATCCAGTCGTGCACTTTGAGGCCATCGCCGGTGTTGACCTCTTTTTTGTAGTTCTCCCAGCCCCAGCCATAGCGGGAGGTGCAGAACAGCAGGTAGACCAGCGAACCCAGCGGCAGGAACAGGTTGCTGACGAGGAAATCCTCCAGATCCAGCACGGCGCCGCCGAAGATGGCAAAGCCATCCCAGGCCCAGAGGTTGTAGCCCAGCACGCAGGGCAATGAGAGGGCAATGATGAGGAACAGGTTGACCCAGCTGGACTTTTTGCGGTCCCAGTGCATCAGCTCCATATCGCAGCAGATGATGTTCTCAAACACGGCCAGCACCGTGGAGAGAGCGGCAAACGCCATGAACAGGAAGAACAGGCTGCCCCACAGCCGTCCCATGGCCATGTTGGCAAAAATGTTGGGCAGGGTGATAAAAATGAGGCTGGGGCCGGAGGTCTGGTCCACACCATAAGTAAAGCAGGCCGGGAAAATGATGAGGCCGGCCGTAATGGCTACGAATGTATCCAGCACCACCACACGGACGGACTCGCCCAGCAGCGCGTGCTCTTTGCCAATGTAGCTGCCAAAGATGGCCATGGCACCCACGCCCAGGCTCAGGGTGAAGAACGCCTGGTTCATAGCACCCACCAGCGTGTTGACGACGCCCACCTCTTTCATGCGGGCAAAGTCCGGCACCAGATAGAACTTGAGGCCCTCAGCTGCCCCCGGCATGAACAGGCTGTTGACGGCCAGGATGACCATGATGGCCAGCAGAGCGATCATCATGACTTTGGTCACACGCTCCAAGCCGTTCTGCAGGCCACGGGCACAGACAAAGATGCTGAACACGACCACCACGACCATCCAGAACGCCATGATGCCGGGGCTTGCCAGCATCTCGGTAAAGGCACTTGCCACTCCATCCGCGGTCAGGCCGGAGAGCTTGCCCGCAGCCGTCATGTAGAAGTAATGCATCATCCAGCCGGCCACGGTGGTGTAGAACATCATCAGCAAGTAGCAGCCAATGAGGGTAAAGTAGCCGTGGATGTGCCATTTCTGGCCCGGCTTTTCCAGTGCCTGATAGGCGTGCACCGGACTCTTGTGGCTGGCGCGGCCCACTGCAAACTCCATGCTCATGATGGGCAGGCCCAAGATGACCAGGAACAGCAGATAGAACAGCACGAACGCGCCGCCGCCGCCCTGGCCGGCCATGTAGGGGAATTTCCATACGTTTCCGATGCCGATGGCACAGCCTGCGGAAAGCAGGATAAACCCAAGTCTTGATTTGAGTTTTTCTCGTTCCATGATTTTTCTCCTCTTTCTTCCACCGCCGCACCGATTTGTGCAGCCGGATTTTTGCCCTGCGGGTGTTTCCGTACACCCAGTGCGCATAATGTTACTATTATAGCACAATCCCCGCCGGATTACCGGGTTTTTCAATCGTCTTATTCTTCATCTTTAAAGAGTGTTTCTTGCATGGAATTCAACTGTTCAAAACTGTACAGACGGTTCAGCGCCTCCACCAGCTCCTTTTTGGAGAGGCGCGGCGGCAGGCCCAGCGCGTTGAGGAGCTTTGTTTTCCGCTCCGCGCTGCCTGCCGTGCCGGAAAGGCCCCAATCGTACAGGTCGGTATAGGTGATCTGCCGTCCCTCCGGGCGGGGGGCTGCCGCATCGGCCTCCGTGCCCAGTGCTTCCCGCAGAATCTTGACCACAATGGCGTCGTCCACGCCCTCCACGCCCAGAAGCCCCTCTTTGCCGGGCTGGGGTTTCCGCTTCTCCTTGCCGTGAATGGCCGGGACATAAGCCTGCACCACATTCCGCGCCCCTACTAAATTGGTGATGTAGTTGCGGATGCGGAACCCTGCCGCGTCCGAGTCGGTGAGCAGAATGAGGCCGTTCTTCTTCGCCAGCGCCTTGAACAGCTGCTGGCGCTTTTTGTCCTTATAGATCGCAAACCCGTCCGTCAGCAGGATCATGGCGTCGGTCAAATGGGAAAGCCGGGCTGCATCGTATTTTCCCTCCACGATCAGCACCCGGCTGGTGTGTACAAAATTTGCTTCGTTCATCGGCTGCTCCCCGCCAGTGCCAGACGGCAGAGGGCCGTTTCCATCAGCACCCCGTCGTCCACAGGCTGGCTTTTCAAACTTTTATCCAGCTCCAGCAGCACCTGCATACAGGCTTCCAGCTGGGGCAGCGTGTAGTGGGCGGCTGTCTCCGCCGAGCGCTTGAGCCGGTAATCGCTCCCCCTGTACCCGAAATCCTTGAAGACCGTGCTGTAGTTTTTCCGCCGGACCGCCCCCAGCTTGACCCGGTACAGGTCCACATAGCTGCCGATCATGGCCGCTGTAATGGCAATGGGCTCCTGCTGCAGGCGGAGCAGTGTCTGCATTTTTTTGCAGGCACCCGTGGCGTTTTTGGCCGTGATCATCCGGATCATCTCAAACACGTCTGCTTCCAGGCTGACAGTGCCCATCTCGGCCACCATGGCCGTGGTAACGGTCTTGTAGCCGGAAACGGCGCAGAGCTTGTCCACCTCATTTTCCAGCAGAAACGGGTCCTCGCCGCAGCGCTCCAGCAAAGCACCGGCCGCGCCCTCGGGCAGGTTTGTTCCCTGCTCCTTGGCCCGCTCGATCATCATGATTTTCAGCTCATAGGGCTTGGGTTTGGCCAGCTCCTCGGTAAAGCCCAGCTTTTTGCACTGGTTGATGAGCTTTTGCGCCCGCTTGCCCAGCTTGAGCTTATTGCGTTCCAGGTCAAACACGGTGCCCAGCACCACCACGGCGTTTTCCAAACTGCCCAGCGTCTCGCAGAGCTCGTCCAGGTCTTTGTCGCTGTAAGCGTTTGGGTCGATCTCCGGCAGGACGACCACGCGCCGGGTGCCAAAAAACGAGATGGTACCCGCCGCCATGATAAGCTGCTCAATGCCCGGGGTCGCTCCGTCCAGCACGGTGGTCTCTTCGTCCTCCCCTGCTGCCAGCAGCTGGGACGCAGCCGCCACCGCCCGCCGCACCAGATACCGCTCGCTGGAATAAAAATAGTAGACCGCACAGCCCTGCTCTGCCAGCTGCCGGAGTTTTGTTTCGGTTGCCAAAAGGCTGGCCTCCTTTTTGTTTTGTCAAGTGCTATTTTACCATATTCCACCCGCTTTGAAAAGCGCTCACGAAAGCCGCTCCCCGCCGCCGGGGCGGAGCGCCAGGCAGGAGGCGGTCTCTGTTTCCGCGTTTTCCTCCATCCAGCGGTATGCACTGCTCAGTGTCAGGCAGTCTGTGTACTGCACCGCGTCCGGGCGGGCCGGGCTTGCCAGCAGCCAGTCAACCCGGACAGGCTTTGCCAGCGGGACGCTCCCGCTCAGGGCAGCAAACTGCCGCCCCGCCGCCGTGATACGGACGATGCAGCCATTCTGTACTCGCAGCACTTCCAGCTCTGCCGGGCTGCTGTGGGCACGGCGGGTAGTATAGCGGGGCATCTCGTCTGCTGCCACCCGCTCTCTGGCTTCCAGCGTGCAGGGCGTCCGCGGGTTCATCCGCAGGTCTACCAGCATTTCCACTTTCCGCGCGCCCCGCCGGGTGAGCAGCGTTTCCACCGCCTGCTGGGTACTGCTGCCGCCCCGGAAGAGCACCACGGCGCTCTCTCCCCGCGTGATGACCACGGCCGGAGCGTTCCGGCTCCCGGCCAGCTCCACCCGGACGATCTCCCGGTTCAGGGCGTTTCCCAAACCGATGGCCAGCGCCGCCGTCAGCACCAGACAGGGCAGTGCCACCCGCGGTCGGACACGCCAGTGGTACGCCAGCCACCCCAGCCCCAACAACAGCAGGCAGACGAGGGCGGCGCAGGCAGTGTCAAAATAGATCTGTGCCCCGGGCCAGCCGGATACCCAGAGGGCCCAGCGGTTCAAGCACCCTGCCAGCGTGGCCGCGCACAGGGAGCACACCCGGTGCAGCGGGGCCAGCGCGGGCCAGCAGCCAAACAGAGCCGTGACAAGGCCCAATTGTAAAATGGGCTCCACCAGCCAGAGCACGGCCACGCTGGACACCAGCGCATACAAGCTGGCACTCAACCCCCGGAGCACCAGCACCGGGAAAGTGGCCGCGCTGGCGCAGGCCGAAACGCAGAGCGTCTCCCACACACTGTTCCGCAGCAGCGGGAATCGGCGGCCTTTCCGGGCCAGTTCCGCTCCGGCCAGTGTGCCCAGCACCGCCGCAAAGGAGAGCTCAAAGCCGATGTCACAGACGGCGTAGCTGTTGCCCAGCGTCATCCAGACGCCTGCCACGCCCAGCGAGGTGAGGGCATCCGGCGGGCCGTAAACCCAGACGCCCAGCGCGCTGACCCATACCGCCGTGGCTGCCCGCAGGACCGAGGGCGTCAGCCCGGTGACACCGGCCAGCAGCAGGGCCATGGCAGCGCTGAACAACGCCTGCCGCCTCCGGCTGGCATAACCGCGCTCCCGCTTTTTCTTTTCCGGCAGGTATTTTGCAAACACGCTGCCGCAGAGGATGGACACATGCATTCCGCTGACCACCAGCACATGGGAAAGACCCGCCGCCCGGTAGGCACTGCGAAGGTCTTTGGGCAGATGAGTGCGGTCACCCAGCACCATGGCCGCCAGCACCCCCGCCGGGCCCTGTTCCATCCCCTTGCGCAGAGCCGCGCTCAGCCGCCTTTGGAGCCGCGCCGTTTTGGCCCGGAAGCTCTCACTCGGGCCCAGGTGCTTCATTCCTGAGAGATATTCCCCGCTCAGGGCAATGCCGTCCGCGTAGGAAGAAAGCTGCTGTGTCCGGGCTGGTACTTCCAGCGCAAAGCGGGCCTGCACCCGCTCCCCGGCCGTGCACTTTGGCATACAGACACACTCCACCCGAAATACGGTCTTCTCACCGTCTGTCGGTTCCACCCGCAGCACCGCATGGACGACGCCCGGGTAATAGGAGGCCGACACCTCTTCCACCTCGGCGGTCAGGGTCACTTCCCGATCAGCGTAAGCGGTGTGGACACGGTCCAGCTTTTGCCGGGTATGAGCCGTGAGCAGAAGCCCGGCCAGAGCCCCCAGCAGTAGGCAGACGCCATAGCCCCGGCTGTTTTTGCCAAAGAGCAACCAGAGCAGCGCGGGCACAAAAAATGCCGCAAACGGCAGCAAAAGCCCCGTTTGCGGCAAAAACGCGCACACCAACTCTACCCCCAGCGTACCAACGCAGAAGACGCAGAGCGGCCGACGCATATTCGATCAGTGGAGGAACAGAGGCAGCGGCTCAAGGTAGATGATATCCTTGCGCTCCGCTGCATCGCCCTCAGCCAGGACAGCCGCCTGGCCCACGATGGTGCACTGGGTCTGCTCTGCCAGAGCATCCAGTGCCTTGAGGGAGCCGCCCGTGGAGATGACGTCGTCCACGACCAGGACCCGCTTGCCGTTCATCTCGTCCAGCTCCTTGCGGTCGATAACCAGCTTCTGCTTGCCCTCGGTGGTGATGGATTTGTCTTCCACGACCACCGGGTCTTTCATATAGAGCTTGATGCCCTTGCGCGCGCAGACGTAGGGCTTGCCGCTCTGGCGGCTCATCTCATGAGCCAGAGGAATGCCCTTGGCCTCCGCGGTGAGCAGGATGTCAAAATCCGGGCACTTCTTCAGCAGCTCGGTGGCAGCAGCCACGGTCAGCTCGGCGTCACCCAGCATGATGAACGCCGCAATGTCCATGTGGTCGTTCACCTTGCAGATGGTCAGCTCACGGGTCAGGCCCGCAACATGCAGGGTATAAGTCTCAGCCATAACAATTCCCTCTCTTTCAATTTCAGACGGGCAGTTTCTCGCCGCCCAGCACATGGAAGTGCAGGTGTTTCACGGTCTGGCCCGCGTCCTCGCCCACGTTGGAGATGACACGGTAGCCATTGTCGAGGCCCTGCTCCTTGGCGAGCTTGGCGATGACGGCAAACACATGGCCCAGCAGCGCGCCATCGGCCTCCGTCAGTGCAGCAGCAGAAGAGATGTGCTTTTTCGGGATGACCAGAAAATGCACTTTCGCCTGCGGGGCGATGTCATAAAAGGCAACCACCTGATCGTCCTCGTAGAGCTTCTTCGAGGGGATCTCGCCCGCCGCGATCTTACAAAACAGACAATCTTCCATGGGAATTGCTCCTTTCGGTTTTATTCAAAATCAACCCAGCTGTTTTTCCACGATGCTCTTGACAGCAGCCAGTGCCTCGTCGATCTTGGTCTCGTCTTTCAGGCCGGCCATAGCAAAGTCCGGCTTGCCGCCGCCCTTGCCGCCTGCGATGGCAGCCAGCTCTTTCACCAGCACACCCGCCTTCAGGCCCTTTTCCTGTGCCAGCTTGTTGACGGTGACAGCCATGGTGATCTTGTCCTCGGCCTTGCCTACCAGAACAGCCACCACGGGGTTCACAGCCTTGTCACGGATGCTGTCGCACATGCCGCGCAGGGTGTCGCCGGTGGTGCCGGTGAAGTAAGCGGAAGCGATCTTCACGCCATCCACTTCCTCCGCATTATCAAACAGGCTGGTCACCTTGGAGGCAGCAACCTTTGCCTTGATCTCTTCCAGCTCCTTGGTCATCGCCTTGTTCTCAGCCATGACAGCCTCGGCACGAACAGGCAGAGAGGTAACGTTGTTGGCTTTCAGGGTGTTCGCCACGGTGTGCAGCATAGCCTCCTGCAGGTTTGCACGGAACAGCAGGTTCTTGCCGGTGACAGCCTCAATGCGGCGGATGCCAGCGGCCACAGAGCTCTCGCTCACGATCTTGAAGCAGCCGATCTGGGCCGTGTTCTTGACATGGGTGCCGCCGCAGAACTCGGTGGACCAGCCCTCGATATCAACCACGCGGACCACCTTGCCGTACTTCTCGCCGAACAGAGCCATTGCACCCAGCTTCTTGGCCTCTTCAATGGGCATCTCCTTGACGGTGACGTTCATGGCCTCAAAGATCTTGTCGTTGACGATCTTCTCCACACGGGCCAGCTCCTCAGGAGTGACCGCGCTGAAGTGGGTGAAGTCGAAGTGGGTGATCTTGGCGTCCTGATAGGAGCCAGCCTGATGGACATGGTCGCCCAGCACCTCACGCAGAGCAGCCTGCAGCAGGTGGGTAGCGGTATGGTTGCGGGCAATGGCCATGCGGTACTCTTTGTCCACGCGGGCGGTCAGATGGTCGCCCACCTTGACGATGCCGCTCTCCAGCACGCAGGTGTGGACGTAGTAGCCCTTGGGGGTCTTCTTGACATCCAGCACGCGCAGGGAGCACTCTGCACCGGTGATGACGCCGTGGTCAGCAGCCTGGCCGCCCATCTCAGCGTAGAACGGGGTCTTATCCAGAACGACCAGAACGTCTTCCTTGGCCTGCTCATCGGTAGCGATGGCGTCGGTCAGGGTCTCCTCGTCGCTCAGGGCAACCACGACAGCGTCGCCGCACAGGGTGTCGTAGCCGGTGAAGACGGTGGGCTCGGCGGTGAGGCCGCCGAACAGGTCCTCGCTCCAGCCGGAGATATTCTTCTTGAGGCGCTCGGCGCGGGCACGCTCTTTCTGCTTCTGCATCTCGGCGTGGAAGCCGTCCTCGTCGATGTCGATGCCCTGCTCGGCAGCGATCTCCTTGGTCAGGTCGATGGGGAAGCCGAACGTATCATTCAGCTTGAAGACGTCCAGGCCCTTGAGCAGGTGCTGGTGTGCTTTCTCCAGGCCGTCGATCATGTTGTTCAGGATGTTCATGCCGGCGTCGATGGTACGGGCAAAGTTTGCCTCCTCGGTGCCGATGACTTTCTTGATATAAGCCTCATGCTCCCGCAGCTCGGGGTAAGCGGACTCGCTGGACTGGATGACGGTCTCCACCAGCTCCACCAGGAACGGGCGGCGGATGCCCAGCATCCGGCCATGGCGGGCAGCACGGCGGAGCAGACGGCGCAGCACATAGCCGCGGCCCTCATTGGAGGGCAGGATGCCGTCCGACACCATAAAGGTGCAGCTGCGGATGTGGTCGGTGATGACGCGGATGGAGATGTCGTCCTTGTCGTTTGCACCGTAGGTCTTGCCGGCAATGCGCTCCACATGGTGCAGCACGCTCTGCACGGTATCCACCTCAAACAGGTTGCCCACGCCCTGCATCACGCAGGCCAGGCGCTCCAGGCCCATGCCGGTATCAATGTTGGGGCGTGCCAGACGCTCGTAGTGGCCCTTGCCATCGGCGTCAAACTGGCTGAACACCAGGTTCCAGATCTCCATATAGCGGTCGCAGTCGCAGCCCACGCCGCAGGTCGGCTTGCCGCAGCCGTACTCGGGGCCGCGGTCAAAGTAGATCTCGGAGCAGGGGCCGCACGGGCCGGAGCCGTGCTCCCAGAAGTTGTCTTCCTTGCCCAGGCGGACCATGTGATCGGGTGCGATGCCCACTTTCTTGGTCCAGATATCGTAAGCCTCATCGTCCTCCTCGTAGACGGAGATGTGGAGCTTATCTTTCGGAATGGCCATCCACTCGTCGCTGGTCAGGAACTCCCATGCCCAGGGAATGACTTCCTCTTTGAAATAATCCTGGAACGAGAAGTTGCCCAGCATCTCAAAGAACGTGCCGTGGCGGGCAGTGATGCCAACGCGCTCGATATCCGGGGTACGGATGCACTTCTGGCAGGTGGTCACGCGGTGACGGGGCGGCTCCTCCTGAGCGAGGAACCATTTTTTCATGGGGGCCATGCCGCTGTTGATCAGCAGCAGGCTGGGGTCGTTCTTCGGCACCAGCGGGAAGCTGTCCAGACGCAGGTGGCCCTTGCTCTCAAAGAAGCTCAGGTACTTTTCACGCAGTTCATTCAAACCGGTCCATTGCATAGCTGTTTTCTCTCCTCAATTGTCCTTGGCGCTTTTGCACGTCAGTTTATGGGTATGCTGTTATGGCAGAGGGGCGGGCGGAGCCAAAAACAAAAACAGCCCCATCCCATCAAAAGGGACGAGGCTGCTGGTAAATCAAGCTCCGTGGTACCACCCAAATTGCAAGAGATATGATAAAACGTGTCCCCTGCCGCTTTCGGCGCGTTAACGCTGCGCAGCGTCCGGTTTCTTTCGCCGGAAGCTCCGGGGTGGCGTGAAACGCATCCTGCCGGAGCGCTTTGCAGCCTGCGGGCGCTCTCTCTGGGCGGCGGGTGGTACATTTCTGACCCCATCATTGCCATCTGTCATAATTCTGCTGCCGCAAAAGGACACAGTGCCTCTTGCGTACAGTTAAATTATAGCATGTGCAAAGCGTTTGTCAACCGATTTGGACAAAATTTACGGGACCCAGATGCGGTCCACACGGGTTATTTCACCGTTTTGAATCGTCACGGTCGTATTTCCCGCATTCCATCCATAAATATCTTCTTCGTTCCTCATGGCATCGCAAACCGCCCGGTCTCCCTTTGCAATCACTGGGTCGGCTTCAAAATCTGCCGCGCCATCCGATAATTCGATATCGTCCGCCATGATAAGCTGCTTCACCACTCCAACTTCATAATAAGCAGGAAAATCATCCCACGTCAAAGTCCGGTAATGGTCCTCTTCTTTGCACAGGTCGATTCCGCCTTCTTCCATTCCTCCATTGATGGTCACATAGTCGTTCTCCCGTTCCATGCTCTCCACGGTCAAAACCGTGGTGTTCTCCGTGCCATCCAGATGCGTTACAATGGTATCTCTTTCGCTCAAAGCTTCGATTTCCTCGGCTGTGTACCGGTCATAGTCGTAAACAATGGCATCGTTGATGCTGTTCTTGCGTTCACCGACCCATACTTTATCTTTTTCAAAACTGATGTGATAGGTTCCATCCGCAAGCGGGTCACTCCGTGAAATCCCCTGCATCGGCTGTACTTCTGTTTTTTCCGCTTCCGACGACGCTGTACTTGTTGCAGAAACCACTGTGCTGCTTGCGGCAGAATTGGTCGCTCCACAGCCCGCCAGTACCACACCAGCAGCCAGAATCGCCGTCAGCGCCATCATTTTATAGTTTTCTCTCATGCGAGTGCCTTCTTTCTTTTGCTTGACTCAACGGTCTTGTTCCGCTACAATAAAAACGAATCAAGAACCCATTCTATTGCAACTGATTTTAAGATAGAGAGGAATTTCCTGTGAAAATTTTAAAAGTGAAATGTCTTGCCCCCACCCGGCTGGACAATTATTTGATGGAGCAGTTCCCGGCGCTGAACCCGGGCCGCCTGAACAAGGCCCTGCGCGAAAACAAGATCAAACTCAACGGCAAAAAGCAGCCCCTCTCCACCCGCGTCATGGCGGGTGATGAGATCAAGCTGTTCATTCTGGACGAAGTGCTGGACGCCGACAAGCGGGTGGAAGGTCCCGCCTGGAAGAACGCCCGCGGCCCCGCGCAGGTGGTGTATGACTGCCCGCAGATCCTCATCGTCAACAAACCCGCCGGCCTTACCGTGGATGGCCCGGAGGACGACACCCTGCTCAACCGTGCCCTGCTCTATCTCAACCAGCAGGGGGAATACAAGGAGAACAGCCTCTACACCCCGGCCCTCTGCCACCGGTTGGACACCGGCACCAGCGGTCTGGTCATCATCGCCAAAACGCCCGAGGCCGAGGAGCTCTTCCTGGCTGCCATCAAAAACCGCGATGTGCAGAAGACTTACCTCTGTGTCACCTTTGGCCGCCCCACCCCGCCGGACGCCACGCTGGGCGGCTACCTGCTCAAGGACGCTGACCGCGGCATCGTCAAGATCGTGGAGGACAAGCAGCCCGGTGCCAAGGAGGTGGAAACGCAGTATGAGACCATCGCCGTCTCCGGCCGTCTGGCCCTGCTCAAGGTCAAGCTCATCACCGGCCGCACCCACCAGATCCGCGCCCACATGGCCAGCATCGGCTGCCCCATCCTGGGCGACAGCAAGTACGGCAACAACAGCGCCAACCGGGAGCTGAAGCTGAAGTATCAGGCACTGTGCGCATGGGAGCTGACCATGCCCCGCTTCACCCAGCCGGACTTTGCCTTCCTCAGCGGCAAGACCTTCCACGCCCCGAAGCCGTGGTACTACCAGCAGGTGCTGGACGGAACTTTGAAGTAACACTCATACTCAATGAAATAGCGGCATCTCTCCGTAAACACGGAAAGATGCCGCTGTTTCGTTACATTCTATATTTTTCCTGAATATTTCGGTTGTGTGTTTCTTTTTCTTCAGGGGATACTTCAGTATACGGCAACAACATCCTGTAAAGATTGTCAATATCTTCATTTGACAGCACTCTGCCGTAATACATTGCATTTTCTAAAACACTTTTTAAAAGTTCTCGACGCTGAATCACATAATAATTTGATTGACTCAATCGAACGTCCTTTAATGTGCAATCGTTTCCAAAAACAATATAGGAATAAATATTCACGTTCTTATCCCGTAGAATTTTCTGCAGCACTCGTATGTGAGTATCATTTTGCCACAGCGGGTTATAGAACTTATATTTCTTCGTTCCACCCTTTCGATCAGAAAAACTTTGCGTCCAGTACTTCTGATTCTCACTGCCAAATATCCAGCCACTGTAATTTTTAGATTCAAAAACATAAATACCGGATTCGTGCAGAAAAATCAAATCAACTTCCGCCGTTTCTCCATTACCTTTCGGAAGATAACAGTTCGCCAGGGTAGCTTTATAGCCGTCCACTTTTTGAAGGATATCATAAATTCTATCTTCGCCGTACTCACCTTTTCCTTTTACACTAAATAGTGCTATCAGAACGAGTATCAAGACAACTACCAAACACCCCCAGACCATAATCTTTAAACTCTCACCATATCCCGGGTGATCTCACTCAGGCTATGTGCTCCGCACATCTGCATGGTGTCGGCAAGCTCACCTGCGATCTTATCAATGTAGCACTTGACACCCTCTTCGCCGCCGCCATAGACCGCCGTGACGAACGGACGGGCGATGAGCACCGCGTCGGCACCCAGGGCCAGTGCCTTGAAAACATCCACGCCGGAGCGGATGCCGCCGTCCACCAGGACTTTCACGCCGCTGCCCTTAAGAGCCTCCGCGATCTCCGGCAGGACTTCTGCAGTCGCAGGGCACTGGTCCAGCACACGGCCGCCGTGGTTGGAGACGACAATGGCGGCCGCTCCTGCTTCCTTGGCCTTGAGGGCCCCCTTGACGGTCATAATGCCCTTGACGATGAACGGCTTGCCCGCCAGCGCCACGATCTCTTTCAGCTCCGCCACGCTCTTGCTGCCGGCCGGAGGGGTCATGTTCTTGAGGAACGGCAGACCGGCCGCGTCCACATCCATGGCCACGGCAAAGCAGCCGCTCTCTTTGGCCTGCTCCATCTTGGCCTTGATGGTGTCGATGTTCCAGGGCTTGATGGTGGGCACGCCGCAGCCGTTCGCCGCTCCGATGGCCTTGGTGGCCATGGTCATCACGTCGGGGTTGGTGCCGTCACCCGTAAAGGCGGTGATGCCGTTCTCCGCGCAGGCGCGCACCAGCACATCGTTATAGGTCATGTCGGTGTAGGCGTCCGAGTAGTGGAGGCTGACCGCACCCACCGGGCCTGCAAAGAACGGGTATTGGAAGCTCTGCCCAAACAGCTCCACATGGGTGTCCGGGGTGCCGTTCTCGCACAGGGTGTCCATGTTCACCCGGATGTCCGCCCACTTATTATAATTGCGGATGGCTGTGTCGCCCACGCCCTTGGCACCCGGGCCGGGGACCTGGTTTTTGCAGGCCACGCCATTGCACACCGGGCAGGCCTTGCAGTATTTGCCGATACACTGCCGCGCGTTGTTTAAAACATCAGAATAATTCATTGTATTTTCCTCCCTGTTCGTTCCTGACCCTGCGTTTTTACCAGGGTCCGCACTCTCTCTGCTCTCATCATAGTCTTTCTTTTTCCCCGCGTCAAGAGGTTTTGCAGGCGTTCGGGAGTTTCGTTCAAAAGTCATACTACGCACCATCGTCCTTTTTGAAAAAATACAAATTTTTTTGAAAAATTGCTTGACAAAATCCCTTGTTTCAGGTATTATAGTGGAGCGCTGAGGGCCACGGCCCAAAAGCAAAACAGAAGATGTGGAAAGATGGCTGAGTTGGTCTAAGGCGCACGACTGGAAATCGTGTAACGTGTCAAAAGCGTTCTGGGGTTCGAATCCCCATCTTTCCGCCAAAACGCCCGGAACTGAAAAGTTCCGGGTTTTTGCTTTATGTGAAAATTTGAGAGGATGATAAAATGTCCATTACGATCGCCCTGCCCCGGATGAGCACTGACCCGGAGCTGACCACCGCACAATCCAAATATGTGGAAAGTCTGGCCCGGGCGGGTGCTTCTGTCCGCTGGGTGGAGCTGGCCGACCCGGAAAAGGCCGTGGCCGTGGCGCTGGAATGCGCCGGCCTGCTGCTGCCCGGCGGCGGCGACATTGAGCCCAGCCTCTTCGGGCAGGAGCGCATCCCGGCCTGCGGGGAGCCCAATCCCCTGCGGGATGCCGCTGAGCCCAAGCTGCTCCATGCATTCCTTGCGGCGGGCAAGCCCATCCTCGGCATCTGCCGGGGCATCCAGGTGCTGAACGCGTTCCTCGGCGGGGAGCTGTATCAGGACATCAAGCCCCTAGAGCATGTGCCTCACAACGATCACTGGGCTAAAATCCACACCGTGACCGTCCGCCGGGGCACCCTGCTGGCGGAGATCTTAAAGCAGGACACCGTTCTGGTCAACAGCCAGCACCATCAGGCAGCCAGCCGGGTGGCTCCGGGGCTGGAAATTGCCGCCCTCAGCGAGGACGGTTTCATAGAGGCGCTGGAAAAGCCGGACGCAAAGTTTTGCCTCGGGGTCCAGTGGCACCCGGAGTGGCTCAGCGAGGCCGACCCCCGCCAGCAGGCCCTGTTTGACGCTTTTGTCAAAGCCTGCCATTAAGAGGTTTTTTTATGAAAATTGCGATTCTGGGCCTCAGCGGCAGCGGAAAATCCACCCTTGCCAAACAGCTGAGCAGTTTTTATCACGCTCCGGTCCTGCATCTGGACGCTGTGCACTTTCTGCCCGGCTGGGTGGAACGCGTTCCGGGAGAGGAGGAGCAGCTGGTCACCTCGTTTCTTGACACCCACAGCAGCTGGGTCATGGACGGAAACTACACCAAAACCTGTTATGCCCGGCGGCTGGAAGAGGCAGACCAGATCATCGTCCTTGCATTCAACCGCTTTCTTTGCCTCTGGCGGGTCATCCGGCGGTGGTGGGCCAACCGGGGCGCCGTGCGGGATTCCTCCGCGCCCGGCTGTATGGAAAAGATCGACGCTGAATTCGTCTGGTGGGTCTTATATCAGGGCCGCACACCTGCCCGGATTGCCGGATACCGGCAAATTGCCCGGCAATACCCCGAAAAATTTATTTTGATCCAAAATCCCCGGCAGCTTGCACGATTTTTAAGTTCTGGTTCGTATTCTCAATAAAAGGAGGCGTTCTCTATGGCATCTTCCCGCAAAAAGCGTTCCCGTGCCGTTGTCACTCTCCTGCTCTGCCTTGCGGCAGTCTGCATCGTGGCGGCTCTTGTCCTTTACAGCCTTGCAAACCGCAAGCTGAAAGCCCTGCAGCAGGGCGCGGATCTCGAGTTCACTTACGCTGTCACCTCCCAGGGCGGCACCACCCACCCGGCCCTTTACTCCATTCTGGACCAGGCCGGGGCCACAGAGGGCCGGATGACCGGCCTCTACTCCCCCGGCCAGCTGCAGCTTTATCTTTACTCCCGCGATGCCGCCACCACCGAGACCAGCGGCGACAACTTTTTCACCGATGTCTATGTTGATGCAGACCAGACTCTGTTCAATGCCGGGAAGCTTTACCGGACCCTGCGGGATTCCGTCGTTTCCAGCTACCCGCTGGTAGGGACGTTCTTCCCCGAGTGGTCGCTGCCCAATTACGTCTCGCAGGCGCAGCTGGCCCAGATGCTGGGCGTCCCGGATTCTCAGGTGGCCATGCAGGACATGTCCGGCTACACCCTGAAACTGGACCCCAAGTGGATCGTCCACCCGGACTACGATCCCCAGGGCTTTACTTATTTTCAGTTCCCGTCGGAGGGCGTTGGCTCCCCCACGCTGGTGCTGGGCCTGCCCCTCAAGTCTCTTCTTTTTGACGACAGCATCCCGGTGGACATCCATCTGGAGATCCCCGCCCATGATGTCTCTGTGACCCTCACGGGCTCTGTGGCCCCTGTTGTCAACAACCTCTCGGCCCCCACAGATCTCATTCAGGACAGCGACATTGCCTCGTTCGTCCAGCTGCGGCAGACATTGGAACAGATCGCGCAGCTCGTCCAGAGCACTCTCAACGCCATCCAATAAACACACACGCCAAAACGGCAGGTTCCCCTCTAAATGGGGGCACCTGCCGTTTTTCTTCGTTCCTCTCTTTTTATCCGATCACGCGCTTCTCAGCGGTCCAGAATTTTGCCATCCACCGAGAATGTGACCACCTGCCAGGGGATCATTTTGCCGCTGTTCTGCAGGGCCGTGACCACAGCCCGCTCCAGCCCGCCGCAGCAGGGCACTTCCATCCGCAGAACGGTCACGCTCTTGATGTCGTTCTGGCGCAGGATCTGGGTCAGCTTTTCGCTGTAATCCACATCGTCCAGCTTGGGGCAGCCGATCAGCGTCACTTTGCCCCGCATGAACTCCTGATGGACATTGGCATAGGCATACGCCGTGCAGTCTGCCGCCACCAGAAGCTTGGCCCCTGCAAAGTAGGGGGCGTTCACAGGCACCAGCTTGATCTGGCAGGGCCACTGGGCCAGCTGTGAGGGCTGACATCCCGGAGCAGCCGCGGCAGGAGCCGCTGCCTCCTCCCGGTGGAACTGGTGCATCCGGCTGCCCGGGCAGCCGTGAAATGCCGAGGCTGCGGGCTGGGCAGGAGCTGCCTGTGCAGCCGCTGCTTTTTTCTGCTTGTTTTCCAGCACAGCCTGCTCATCGTAAGCAGCGGCCTCCCGCTCGGTGAATGTAATGGCACCGGTGGGGCAGCCGGGCAGGCAGTCGCCAAAGCCGTCGCAGTAATCGTCCCGCAGCAGCTTGGCTTTGCCGTTGACAAGGCCGATGGCTCCCTCGTGGCAGGCGGTGACACAGGCACCACAGCCATTGCATTTTTCTTCGTTTATGTGAATGATTTTCCGGATCATGATAGACCCTCCTTTTGAAAGTTAACATCAGTATACCACATCTGTCAACCCCCCGGCCGTTGCCATGGCAACAGTTTTGACCTTATTCCGTTCTTTTTTCCGGCACCAGTGTCGTTACCAACCGGACCATGAGAGGCGTCAGCGGCAGCCAGATCAGGGTACAGAGGGCATTGAACAACGTGTGTGCGTTGGCGATCTGCCGCGCGATAATTTCCAACTCTTCTCCCTCCGGCGGCAGAAGCTCCACCAGCCGCACGAACCACGGCAGGGCCAGCAGGCAGACCAGTGACCCCGAGAGGTTAAAGCAGCAATGGGCGGCCGCCGCCCGTTTGGCGTCCCGGGTGCCGCCCGCCGCCGCTAAAATCGCCGTAATGGTCGTGCCGACGTTATCCCCCAGCAATACCGGAACGGCCCCGGCCAGCCCCAGCAGGCTGTGCACCCCGTCCGGCCCGGCCTGCTGTGCCACGCCCTGCAGCACGCCGATGGTAGCCGAGCTGCTCTGCACCACCAGCGTCATCCCCAGCCCCAGCAGCAGACCCCAGAGCGGCTTTTCCCGCACCTGCGCCATCCAGGCCTCAAACTCCGGGCGGAGGGCCAGCGGCTCCACCACGCTCTGGATCTGCTCCATCCCCGCAAAGAGCAGCCCGAATGAAAACACCGCCGTCCCCATCTGCCGCCCCCGCTTTGTCCGGGCCACTGCACAGAGAAAAAAGCCCCCGAACAGCACCAGCCCCAGCATTTCCTCCACCCGGAATGCCAGCAGCTGGGCCGTGACCGTGGTGCCGATGTTGGCCCCAAAGATGACTGCCACCGCCTGGGGCAGCTCCAGCAGCCCGGCGCTGACAAACCCAATGACCATGACCGTGGTGGCCGAGCTGCTTTGCACCACTGCCGTGACCACCATCCCGGCCAGCGCCCCGGTCAGCGGGGTGCGGGTCAGGGCTGCCAATGCCCGCCGCAGCCGCTCCCCCGCTGCCTGCTGCAGTGCCTCGCTCATCCGGTCCATTCCAAACAGAAACAGCGCCAGCCCGCCAAACAGTGGTAAAATCTCTGTCCTTTCCGTGATCCTCCCTCCCTTTTGGGTTCTGCTGCCATTGTATGGCCCGGGCGCATAAAAAGAACCGGGAGCGCTTCTCCATCCGGAAAAGTCCTCTCGGTTCTTTGTCTTTCCTGCATTATTTTGCAAACAGGCCCATACTGACAGCCCGGACCAGCAGGCCCAGCACCACCGCCGCCACCAGCACCACGGCCATTTTGCGGCTGTAGTGCACCCGGCGCTGCTTTTTGCGGCCGCTGCCGCGGCTGCGGGAGCCATTGCCCCGGCCCGCACTCCGCCCGCTGTTTGTGCGGCGGGCATTTCCGCTGCGGGAACTTCCGCTGCCGCGGCTCTGGCTGCGGGGCTTTGTGCCATTCCGGTTTCGCGTGCTGGCACGGGGCTCTTCTTCCTCTGCCTTGGCCGAGGCCAGCGGCTTTTTGGCCCCGCAGCGGCTGAGGAAATCCTCCGCCATCCGGTAATACTGCTCCAGCTCACTGGTCTTGAACGCCGTGCCCGCATAGCCCTCTTCCAGGCTCTCGATGGCCTCATTGAAGAGGATGGCCGCCTGGGTGCCATCGGTGCGGTCCGCCGCGTGGGCGGCTTCGTTGC
>OODF01000276.1_pt1 | contig 41583 bp, 35 predicted proteins | sample 1671431 | NCBI WGS metagenome assembly OODF01 (sample SAMN06348156, study PRJEB24527) | human gut metagenome | biome: human gut; feature: ankylosing spondylitis patient; material: feces | host: Homo sapiens | place: China | collected 2015-10 | reverse complement strand
AGCTGCGCTGGGTGCTTTACCCGCGCCGCTGCCCTTTTTGTGACCGGGTGCTGGGCAGCCGGCCTGCCTGCCCGGACTGTGCCGATGGGCTGGCAGAGCTGCGCCGTGCACCCTCCATGCGGCTGCGCGGCTCAGAGCACTACCTGGGACGGCTGGATGGGGCAGCCGCACCCTACCGATACACCGGCCTTGTCCGCCGCGCGGTGCTGCGGGCGAAATATCAGGGCGCGCCCTGGGCAGCTGTGGAACTGGGCGTGGAGATGGCCCGCCTGCTCTTTGGCAGCGAGATCAGAATGTGCGGCTCTGAGCCCCTGCCCGAACCGGTACCGGGCCTTGACCGGGGTTACGACTGCATCCTTCCGGTACCGGCCTCCAGCAAAAAGCGCGGCTACAATGTGCCGGAGCGGATGGCACAGCCCCTTGCCCGGGCGGTGGGCGTGCCGGTGGTCACGGACGCGCTGACCCGTGCCCGCTCCACCCGGCGGCAGGAGGGACTTTCCCTTGACGAGCGGCTGGCCAATGTGGCGGGTGCCTTCCGGGTGGCACGGCCGGAGGCTGTGGAGGGAAAGCGCATCCTTCTGGTGGACGATGTCCTGACCACCGGAGCCACGGCCTCGGCCTGCGCACAGGCTCTGCTGGATGCCGGTGCGCAGAGCGTGTTCGCTGTGGCGCTGGCTACGGTGGAGTTTCCGCAGCCGGTGGGCAGCACAACGGCCATTGCCGAAAATGAAGAAGAAATCTGAAAAAGTGCTTGACAAAACACCATTCTTCGGGTATACTGATTGAGCTGTGAGCGACAAGCTCGATCAGATGTCCGGGTGTAGCGCAGTTTTGGTAGCGCGCTTGAATGGGGTTCAAGAGGCCGTGAGTTCGATTCTCGCCACTCGGATTGAAACAAGACCGACGATTTCAAAAGAGATCGTCGGTCTTGATTTTTTATTCGGCTGTTTCTGGTGCACTGTCCCGGAGGGGCGGGCACCGCTGCAAGGAGGGCGAGTCTATGAATGCTGCACTGCGCCGGGATGCGGATGTGATCCTTCGTTCCAGCCTGAACGCTGTTCTGCCGGATGAGGCGGTGCGCCGCGCGCTGCGGGATCTCCGGCCCGGGAAGGGCCGGGTGCTTCTGGTGGCGGCGGGCAAGGCGGCCTGGCAGATGGCACACGCGGCGGTTGAAACGCTGGGCCGGGTGGATGGCGGCGTGGTCGTGACCAAGTACGGCCATGTGAAAGGTGAGATCCCCGGGGTGACCTGCTATGAGGCGGGCCATCCGGTGCCGGATGAAAACGGTTTTGCGGCCACCCAAAAGGCGCTGGAGCTGGTGCAGGGGCTGACCGCCGGGGATACGGTGCTGTTCCTGCTTTCCGGCGGCGGCAGTGCGCTGTTCGAGCAGCCGCTCGTTCCCGGGGCAGAGCTGCAGGACATCACGAACCAGCTGCTGGCCAGCGGGGCCGACATTGTGGAGATGAATACCATCCGCAAGCGGCTCTCCGGTGTGAAGGGCGGGCGGTTCGCGCAGCGCTGTGCCCCTGCGCAGGTGTTCAGCATCGTGCTGAGCGACATTCTGGGGGACCCGCTGGATATGATCGCCAGCGGCCCGGCGGTGCCGGATACCTCCACCTGCGCCCAGGCGCTTGCCGTTGCCGAAAAGTATCATCTGGCACTCTCAGCACAGGCCCGGGCCCTGCTGGCGCAGGAAACGCCCAAAACGCTGGACAATGTGACCACCCGGATCACCGGCAGCGTGCGGGAGCTTTGCCGTGCCGCGGCCAGCGTCTGCCGGAATCTGGGATATGAACCGGTTCTCCTGACCGACCAACTCTGCTGCGAAGCGCGGGAAGCAGGCAGCTTTCTTGGCTCCATTGCCCGCACCCAGGCAGGGCAGGGGAAAAAGCTGGCCTACATCGCGGGCGGCGAGACCATCGTTCACCTGACCGGAAAAGGGCTTGGCGGAAGAAATCAGGAGCTGGCCCTTGCGGCTGCGCCTGCCATTGCCGGGCTGAACGCGGCGGTGTTCTCTGTGGGCAGCGATGGCACAGACGGCCCCACCGATGCCGCCGGCGGCTATGTGGATGGGGATACCCTTGCCGCGCTGGAGGCCGGGGGCTGGAGCGGATACGCTGCTTTGCAGAACAACGATTCCTACCACGCCCTGAAAGCAGTGGATGGCCTGATCATCACCGGGGCAACGGGCACCAATGTCAACGATGTGGCGGTGGCCCTGATCGGGGAAAAAACACCGCCTGTGAGCCCGGAAGTTTCCCCGGAGTGGTGATTGCATTCCTCCGTTGAGTATGTTATACTGAACAGCGAACTGAATAGAAAACAGCAGGTGCGTACCGCCCGCGGCTCTGGCCGGGGGCAGGCATGTTAAAAGGGAAGCGGGTGCAAATCCCGCACGATCTCGTCACTGTGATAAGGGAGTTTACCGCCAGGGTGCAGCTGCACCGGTCACTGGAGCCCATGTTCCGGGAAGGCGGCGGTGGATGTTGAGCTTTCAGCCAGGAAACCTGCCCGCTGTTGGTACGGGGGCGCAAGCCCCAGATCACGAGGAATTGGTTGTACCCAAAAAGCCTGAAAAAACTGAAAAGGGCCTTTTTGCTTTGCCGTCCCGCAAGCAGAAAGGCCCCTTTTGTTTTGCCGTCCCGCAAGCAGAAAGGCCCCTTTTGTTTTGCCGGGCACTCTTTCCTGTACCTTCTGTTCAGCGAAAATCATATTCAAAAACAGGAAAGGAACGAACAAAATGAGAAAACGCACCATCCACAAAGCAGCGACCGCCCTGACCGCTCTGGCCCTCTGCGCCGGTGTACTGACCGGCTGCGGCGGTGCCGCAAGCAGCACCACTGCTTCCAGCACGGCAGGATCTGCTGCCAGCAGCGAGGTTTCCGGCGAGGAGGCTGACGAATTGGCCGCAAAGAACGTTGCAGACCTGATCGATGCCATCTATGTGCAGGAGCGCACCGATGACACCGATGCCCAGTGTGAGGCCGCCAAAGCCGCATGGGATGCCCTGACCGATGCCCAGAAGGAGCTGGTCGAGGGCGAAGAGGCTGACCCTGACTACTTTGGCCGCGACACCGGCGATGCTTCCAAGGACGACAGCCGCAATCAGGACGACATCGGCGAGAATGAGCTGCTGGTGGTCTCCTTCGGCACCTCCTTCAACGACAGCCGAGTGAAGGATATCAAGGGCATCGAGGATGCGCTGCAGGCCGCTTATCCCGATTGGTCTGTCCGCCGCGCCTTCACCGCACAGATCATCATCAACCATGTTCAGGCCCGCGACGGCGAGAAGATCGACAACATGCAGCAGGCTCTGGACCGCGCTGTGGCCAACGGCGTGAAGAACCTGGTCGTCCAGCCCACCCACCTGATGCACGGTGCAGAGTACGACGAGATGATGGAGATGATCGACGAGTACAAGGACAAGTTCGAGCACGTCGCCGTTGCCGAGCCCCTGCTGGGCGAGGTTGGTGCCGACGCTGCCGTCATCAACGCCGACAAGGAAGCTGTTGCCAAGGCCGTTACCGCTGCCGCTGTGAAGGATGCGGGTTTCGACAGCCTGGATGCTGCTGCTGAGGAGAAGGTCGCCTTTGTCTTTATGGGCCACGGCACCTCCCACACCGCAAAGGTGAGCTACAGCCAGATGCAGACCGCCATGCAGACCCTGGGCTACAGCAACGTGTTCATCGGCACGGTGGAGGGTGAGCCCGAGGAGACCGCCTGCGAGAACGTCATCGAGGCTGTCAAGGCCGCCGGTTACACCAAGGTCATCCTGCGCCCCCTGATGGTCGTTGCCGGTGACCACGCCAACAACGATATGGCCGGTGCGGATGACGATTCCTGGCTGAGCCAGTTCCAGGCCTCCGGTGACTTCGCGTCCGTGGAGTGCCAGATCGCCGGTCTGGGTGAGATCGAGGACATCCAGCAGCGCTACATTGAGCACACCAAAGCCGCCATCGATTCCCTGAACGGCTAATATTCCGCATTCCAATGCCCGAAGGGAGAGATCTTTTCGGGCATTTTTTATGGAGAGCTTCCCCGCATGAGGAGAAACACTCCCATTTCAAATTCTGAATTTTTGAGGTATTTTGTTTATGCACTGCAAACAGTTTGTTTCCCTGTCCGTTGCTTCTCTGATGCTGGCCGCCGTCCTCACCGGCTGCGGCGGGGCTTCTTCCACTGCTTCCTCTGCCGCCAGCTCGGAAGCCGCTTCTGCCGTGAGCACTGCCGCCGCATCCGAAAGCACCGAAGCTGCCCTGCCGGACGGCGTGTACACGGCTGAGTTCGACACCGACAGCGGCATGTTCCACGCCAACGAAGCCTGCAATGGCATGGGCACCCTGACCGTGGAGAACGGGCAGATGACCTTCCATGTCAGTTTGTCCTCCAAGAAGATCGTCAACCTGTACGTTGGCATGGCCGCCGATGCCGAGGCCAACAAGGCAGACTGGCTGCTGCCTACCACCGATACCGTCACCTACTCTGATGGCACCTCGGAGGAGGTCTACGGCTATGATATCCCCGTGGCCGCTGTGGACCAGGACTTCCAGCTGGCACTCCTCGGGACCAAGGGCAAGTGGTATGACCACACTGTGAGCATCCGCAACGCACAGCCCAAGGCTGAGGAAGCTGCCGAGACCCCTGCGGACGGTGAATACAGCGTCAATGTGACCCTGGAGGGCGGCTCTGGCCGTGCCACCGTGGAAAGCCCTGCCACCCTGACCGTGGCGGACGGCAAAATGACCGCTGTCATCCTGTGGAGCAGCCCCAATTATGATTACATGATCGTGGACGGCGAGAAGTATCTGCCCACCAACACCGAGGGCAACTCCACCTTTGAGATCCCTGTTTCTGCACTGGGCACCCCGCTGGCTGTCACTGCCGATACCGTAGCCATGAGCACCCCCCATGAGATCGAGTATACGCTGACCTTTGCGCTGAACGGATGAAACTGACGAGACAACAATTCCTGCGCGTTCTGCCCGTTACAGCATTGGCTCTGTCGGGCTGCGCCGCCTCCGAAACGGCTCCCGCCAGCACGGAGGAGCTGGTCTTTGACCACGCCTGCCCGCTGGATTACGCCACACAATTTACTGCAGACTGCTATGAGGGCGGCTATACTATGCTGACCCTGACCGAATCGGGGGAGCAGTTCCTTGTGACCCCGGAGGATGCCGCTGAGGTGGAAGGCCTGCCCGAGAGCGTGACGGTGCTGCGTCAGCCCATCCGGAACATCTACCTTGTCTCCACCTCGGTGATGGATCTGTTCCTCGCGCTGGATGGGCTGGACAGCGTGACCCTTTCCGGTACCCAGGCGGAGGGCTGGTATCTGGATGAGGCCAGAGCCGCCATGGAGGCCGGGCGCATTGCCTATGCGGGCAAGTACAGCGCCCCGGACTATGAAAAGATCCTTGCGGCCAACTGCGGCCTTGCCATTGAGAACACCATGATCTACCACACCCCGGAGGTCAAGGAGCAGCTGGAACGGTTCGGCATCCCGGTGCTGGTAGAGCGCTCCAGCTATGAGAGCGGCCCGCTGGCCCGGCTGGAATGGCTCAAGTTCTGGGGCATCCTGCTGGGGAAAGAGGAGCTGGCGGAACAGGAATTCGCCCGGCAGGTGGAGCGCCTTGCACCGCTGGCCGGGCAGGCTTCCACCGGCAAGCGTTGTGCCTTTTTCTCCATCACAGCCAACAACCTTGCCAATGTGCGCAAGGGCGGCGACTATGTGGCCCAGATGATCGAGATGGCGGGCGGTGATTATGTTTTTGCGGACCTGACCGACAACGGCAACAACCTTTCCACCATGAACCTGCCGCTGGAGGATTTTTACGCCGGTGCAAAGGATGCGGATGTGCTCCTTTACAACAGCACCATTGAGGGCGTGGTGCATACCACGGAGGAACTGGTGGCAAAATGCCCCCTGCTGGCTGAGTTCAAGGCTGTGCAGAGCGGCAGTGTCTGGTGCACCACCCAGAGCTTTTTCCAGCAGAGTACGGCGCTGGTCGATTTTGTGCTCGACCTGCACCGTGTCTTTACGGAGGATGACCCCGCCGACCTGCAATTTCTGAGGAAAGTAGAGTAACCTATGACCAGCAAAAAGCGCCTGATCTTCTCTTACGGCATCCTTGCCCTGCTGCTGGCGGTGCTGTTTGCCGCCAACCTGTTCTGGGGCAGTGTGTCCCTGACACCGGGGGCAGTGCTGGCGGCCCTGACCGGCCGCGGGCAGGACGCTCTGAGCGTGGGCATCATCACCCAGCTGCGCCTGCCCCGGGCCGTGATGGTGGTGCTGCTGGGGGCGGCGCTCTCGGCGGCGGGCTACCTGCTGCAGACCTTTTTTGCCAACCCCATTGCAGGCCCCTTTGTCATGGGCATTTCCAGCGGGGCCAAGCTGGCCGTGGCACTGGTCATGGTGGCTTTTCTGAACCATGGCCTGCTCACCAGCTCCCTTACCCTGATCACAGCCGCCTTTGCGGGGGCCATGGCCTCCATGGCCTTTGTGCTGGCGGTCTCCCGGCGGGTGCAGCGGATGAGCATCCTTGTCATCTGCGGCGTAATGATCGGCTACATCTGCTCAGCCGTCACGGAGTTTGTGGTGGCCTTTGCTCAGGACAGCAACATCGTCAACCTCCACAACTGGTCTCAGGGCAGCTTTTCCGGCATGACCTGGGGCAATGTGCGGGCGGCGGCGCTGGTGGTGCTGCCCGCTCTGGCGGCGGCGTTCTGCCTTTCCAAGCCCATGGCCGCCTACCAGATGGGGGAGGCCTACGCCCGGAGCGTGGGCATCAATGTCAAAGCCTTTTCCCGGCTGCTGGTGCTGCTTTCCAGCCTGCTGGCCGCCTGTGTCACGGCCTTTGCGGGGCCCATCTCCTTTGTGGGCATCGCGGTGCCCCATCTGGTCAAGCAGCTGTTCGGCAGCGCAAGGCCGCTGGTGGTGCTGCCCGGGTGCTGCCTGGGCGGGGCGGCCTTCTGCCTGCTGTGCGACCTCATCGCCCGCAGTATGTTTGCCCCCACCGAGCTTTCGATCAGCGCCGTAACGGCAGTGTTTGGTGCGCCGGTGGTCATCTGGCTGCTGGTGCGCCGGGGTCAGGAGGGTGTGCGATGAAATACCGCTGTGAAACGAAAGAACTGGCCATCGGCTATGGCAGTGTGCCCCTTGCTTCCGGCATCACGCTGGGGGCGGTGCCGGGGCAGATCCTGGCCCTCATCGGGCCAAACGGCGCGGGCAAATCCACCCTGCTCAAAACGCTGGCGGGCCAGCTGGCCCCCCTGGGCGGGGCTGTCCTGCTGGATGGCCGCAGCCTGACCGATTACACCGGCACAGCCCGGGCCCGGAAGCTGGCCCTGATGCTGCCCCATACCCGCCGCACCGAGCTGACTTCCTGCTTTGAGTTTGCCGCCGCCGGGCGCATCCCCTATACCGGGCGGCTGGGCATCCTGTCCGATACCGACCGGCAGGCCGTGCGGGACGCGCTGGAACTGGTGGGGGCTTCCCCTCTGGCGGGCCGGGATTTCAACTGCATCAGCGACGGCCAGCGCCAGCGCGTTCTGCTGGCCCGTGCCATCTGCCAGCAGCCCGGAGTTCTGCTGCTGGACGAGCCGACCTCTTTTCTGGATGTCAAGGGCAAGATCGAGCTGCTGACCATCCTGCAGAAACTGGCCCATGAGCAGGGGCTGGCCGTGATCGTCAGCCTGCACGAGCTGGACATGGCGCAGAAGATCGCGGATGCGGTGGTCTGCGTGTTTCCGCACAGCGTTTCGGGGGTGCTGACCCCAAAGGAGGCCTTTGCCCCGGAGAACATCCGGGCGCTGTACAGCCTGACCAAGGAGCAGTACGAGGCCGTGTTCGGCCCGGAAAAGCCTGCCGGGCCAAAGTTTGAACATTACGTCCGCAGTGGGCAGAAGCTGCTCCGCTGCGGGTACACCACCGGCACCTGCGCGGCGCTGGGTGCGGCGGGGGCCGCGCGGCTCCTGCTCACCGGCCATGCCCCGGAGAGCGTTGCCCTGCGCACGCCGAAGGGCATCGTGGTGGAGGTGGCCCCGCTGTACTGCCGCCCCGCCGGAGCCGGTGCCGAATGCGCCATTGAGAAGGACGGCGGGGATGATGTGGATGTGACCACCGGCCTGCCCGTGATCGCCGCCGTAGAATTGCTGCCCAATACCACCGAGATCCGCATCTCCGGCGGAAAGGGCGTGGGCCGGGTGACCAAGGCCGGGCTGGACCAGCCGGTGGGGGAAGCCGCCATCAATCATGTGCCCCGGCAGATGATCGCCGAGGCCCTGCAAAGGGAAGCCGAGAGCGCCTGCTACACCGGCGGCTTTGCCGTGACCATCTCCATCAAGGGCGGGGAAGAGGTGGCAAAGCGCACCTTCAACCCCCACATCGGGGTCGAGGGCGGGCTTTCGGTGCTGGGAACCAGCGGCATTGTGGAGCCTATGAGCCAGCAGGCGATCCTGGATACCATCCAGCTGGAAATGAATCAGGCCGCTCTCCGGGCGGGCAGCCCCAGGCGGCTCATCCTGGCACCCGGTAATTACGGGCTGGACTATCTGCACGAAAGATACCCGGAGTTTCACGCTGTTCCGGTGGTGAAAACCTCGAACTTTATTGGAGACACGCTGGATATGGCTGCTGCGGCCCGCTTTGAAGAGGTGCTTCTGGTGGGCCATGTGGGCAAGCTGGTCAAGGTGGCGGGCGGCATTATGAACACCCATTCCCACACTGCCGACTGCCGCACCGAGCTGTTCTGCACCCATGCGGCGCTCTGCGGCGCTTCCCGGGAAGTCTGCGCCGCCCTGATGAACGCTGCCACCACCGATGCCTGTCTGGAACTTCTGGACAGCGCCGGCCTGCGGGCTCCGGTGCTGGAAAGCCTGCTGCGGGCAGTCCAGCTCCACCTTGACCGGCGGGCCTGCGGGGCGTTCCGGGTGGGGGCGGTGCTGTTTTCCAACCAGCACGGCCCGCTGGGAGCCACCGATACTGCCGCACAACTGCTGAACGAATGGAAGGAGCATTGAGATGGTACATTTTGTGGGCGCAGGCCCCGGCGCACCTGACCTTATCACCCGGCGGGGCGCGGCCCTGCTGCAGGAAGCCGACTGCATCATTTATGCGGGCAGTCTGGTCAACCCGGCCCTGCTGGGGCTGGCGAAGCCGGAGTGTGCCGTATACAACAGCGCTGAGATGACGCTGGAACAGGTGCTGGACGTGATGCGCCGGGTGGAAGCCGCAGGAGGGACCACCGTGCGGCTCCACACCGGCGACCCCTGCCTGTATGGGGCCATCCGGGAGCAGATGGACGCACTGGATGCGGATGGAATCCCCTACGATGATACCCCCGGCGTGTCCAGCTTTTGCGGGGCGGCGGCGGCGCTGAACGCCGAGTACACCCTGCCCGCCATCAGCCAGACCGTGATCATCACCCGGATGGAGGGGCGCACCCCGGTGCCGGAAAAGGAGAAGCTGGCCAGCCTTGCCGCCCATGGGGCAACCATGGTGATCTTCCTCTCCATCGGCCTCATCGACAAGGTGCAGCAGGCCCTGCTGGCGGGCGGAGCCTACACGCCGGAGACTCCTGCCGCCGTGGTCTACAAGGCAAGCTGGCCGGAACAAAAAGTGGTGCGCTGCACCGTGGGCACGCTGGCCGGGAGCACCCGCGCCAACGGCATCACCAAAACAGCGCTCATCGTGGTGGGGGAATTTCTGGGCACCCGGTATGAGCGGAGCAAGCTCTACGACCCAACCTTTACGACGGAGTTCCGCAAGGGGGCAGACCAGTGACCCGCGCCTATCTCGCCTTTACGGAAAAAGGGCTGGCGCTGGCCCAAAAGCTGGCCAGTGCCCTGCCCGGCACCGTAGACCGCTGCGGCCATGGCGGGCCTAGCCTTGCCGATTGGGCTGCGGAGCAGTTCGCCCATGCGGATGCCCTGATCTTTGTGGGGGCTGTGGGCATAGCGGTGCGGGCCATTGCGCCCCACTGCCGGAGCAAGGCGGTGGACCCTGCCGTGGTGGTGCTGGACGAGTGCGGCCATTTTGCGGTGCCGATCCTTTCGGGCCATCTGGGCGGGGCCAACGATCTGGCCCGGGCGCTGGCGGCGGTCTGCGGTGCGGTGCCGGTCATTACCACGGCAACCGATGCCAACGGGGTGTTTGCCGTGGATGCGTGGGCCAGGCACCAGAACTGTGCCGTGCTGGAGCCGGAGCGCATCAAGCGCGTCAGCAGCAGGCTGCTGGCGGGCGGGCCGGTGCGGTATCGGTCGGAATTCCCCATTGCCGGGCAGGCCCCTGCCGTGGTGATCCCGGCGGGGGAGGCAGAGCGCGCCGACTTTGCCCTGACCCTTTTCCCGGCGGGCGATGCGCTGCACCTGATCCCGAAGATCGGTGTGCTGGGCATCGGGTGCAGGCGGGGGACCAGCGCCGCACAGCTGGAAGCGGCCTTTGCACAGTTCTGCGTGGCCCACGGCCTTGCAGCGGCGTGCATCACGGCGGCAGCCAGCATCGACCTGAAAGCCCATGAGCCGGGCCTGCTGGAATTTTGCAGAATCCACGGCTGGCCGGTGCAGTTCTATTCTGCCGCACAGCTGCAGAACGCCCCCGGGCAGTTCACACCTTCGGCCTTTGTCCGGAGCGTGACCGGTGTGGACAATGTCTGCGAGCGGGCGGCGGTGCTGGCGGCAGGCGGCACGATCATTCTTCCCAAACAGGCGGGCAACGGCGTGACCTTTGCGCTGGCGCTTCGTCCCTTTGCCCCGGATTGGAGGTGGCAGGATGCCTAATGTTGTTTTTGTTGTCGGGCTTGGGCCCGGGGATCCCCGGTTTCTGACCGCACAGGCGCAGAGCGCCTTAACGCAAGCCGAGGTGCTGTGCGGCTATACGGTCTATCTGGATCTGGTGCGCCCCTACTTCCCGGACAAGCTCTATCATTCCACCGGCATGACCAAGGAAATCGACCGCTGCCGTTGGGCGCTGGAAACGGCCCGGAGCGGCAGGGTGGTGGCGCTGGTCTGCTCGGGAGATGCCGGGGTCTACGGCATGGCAAGCCCTCTGCTGGAGCTGGCAGAGCACTTCCCGGACGTGACGGTGGAGGTGGTGCCCGGCCTGACCGCCGCCCTGAGCGGCGGTGCGGTGCTGGGTGCCCCGCTGGCCCACGATTTCTGTGTGCTCTCCCTCTCTGACCGGCTCACGCCGTGGGAGGTCATCGAGCGGCGGCTGGCGGCGGCAGCCATGGGGGATTTCTGCATCGCACTGTACAACCCCTCCTCCAAGGGGCGGCCGGATTATCTGGCGCGGGCGGTGCGCATCCTGCTGGCAAACGGCAAAGCACCCGGAACGGTCTGCGGCATCGTGCGGAACATTGGCCGGGAGGGGCAGGAAAGCCGCGTTCTGACGCTGGCTGCGCTGGAAACCACTCCGGTGGATATGTTCACCACCGTGTTTGTCGGCAACGCCCAGACCCGCCAGCTGAGCGGGCGGATGGTCACGCCGCGGGGGTACCGCGCATGAGGGCTGTGGTATTCAGCGGCACCACCGAGGGCCGCATGTTCTCGAAGCAGCTGGCCGCACTGGGAGCCGAGGTACTGGTCAGCGTGGCCACCCCGCTGGGGGCCGAGGAACAGGGCGAAAGGTCCGGCATCACCGTCCACTGCGGGCGGCTGACCCCGGAGGAGATGACCGCCCTGCTGCAGGGGGCTGACCTCTGCGTGGACGCGACCCATCCGTATGCGGTGGAGGCCACCCGAAACATCCGGGCGGCCTGTAAAACAGCGGGCACGGAGTACCGCCGTCTGCTCCGGCCCGAAAGCCCGCTACCTGCCGGGAGCATGGTGTTTGCCTCTGCGGCCCATGCGGCGGGATTTCTGGCCCGAACGCAGGGAAATGTCCTGCTTGCCACTGGGGCCAAGGAGCTTTCTGCCTTTGCTGTGCTGGAACCGGCACGGCTCTTTCCCCGTGTCCTGCCCACCCGGGAGGGCATTGCCGCCTGCGAGGGGGCAGATATCCCCCATAAGAACATCATCGCCATGCAGGGGCCGTTCTCCTATGCGCTGAACCGGGCACTGATGGAGCAGTTTACCATCCGCTTCCTCGTTACCAAAGACGGCGGCGCGGCGGGCGGCTTTGAAGAAAAAGCCCGGGCAGCGCAGGACACCGGGGCACAGCTCATCGTCATCCGCCGCCCGGCCGAGCAGGGCGAAACGGCGGAACAGATCCTGACACATTGTAAGGAGATGCTGCAATGATCACACTCATCGGGATGGGGTCGGGCACGCCGGAGAGCCTGACCGCGCAGGGCCTTGCCGCCCTGCAGAACGCCGGACTGATCCTGGGGGCAAAGCGCCTGTTGGAACAGCTGCCGCAGGGCTGCACGGAACACCGGAAGGCCCTGTATCAGCCTGAGGATGTCCTTGCCGCGCTGGCGGCTGACCCGGAGGTGGATGCTGCCCTTGTGTACAGCGGCGACACCGGGTTTTACTCCGGTGCGGCCCAGCTGCTGCCGATGCTGCGGGCCTTTGGCATCTCCTGCCGGGTGCTGCCGGGGCTTTCCAGCGTTCAGCTGCTGGCCGCTGCGGTGGGCCGCTCCTGGCAGGAGTGGAAGCTGGTCTCGGCCCACGGCTGTGCCTGCGACCCGGTGGCCGAATGCCTGACAGCCGGGGGAAAGCCCGTGTTTTTCCTGACCGGCGGGGCAGAAACGCCTGCCTCCCTCTGCGGCCGGCTGGCTGCTGCCGGGCTGGGCGATGCCCATGTGCTGGTGGGGGAAGAGCTGGGCCGGGCAGAGGAAAAGATCCTGTTCGGCACGGCGCAGGAGTTTGCGCAAAAGCAGTTTGCAAGCCTGAGCGTTCTGCTTGTGGAGCATCTTCCTCAGCCGCCCCGGCGGGTGCCCGGCTTCCCGGATGAAGCCTTCCACAGGGGAGAGGTGCCCATGACCAAGCAGGAGGTGCGGGCGGCGGCGCTGGCCAAGCTGGCCGTGCAGCCCGGCGATACCCTGTGGGATGTGGGGGCGGGCACCGGCAGCGTGAGCGTGGAGCTGGCGCTGGCTGCACCCCGGGGGCATGTGTATGCCGTGGAGTGTGACCCGGAGGCCTGCGGGCTCATCCGGCAGAACCGGGAAAGGTTCCACGCCTGCAACCTGACACTGGTGGAGGACCGCGCCCCCGCTGCGCTGGCTGATCTGCCCGCCCCGGATGCCGTGTTCATCGGCGGGACCAAGGGGGGCATGGAGGCTGTGGTGGACACGGTGCTTGCCCGGAATCCGAACGCCCGCATCTGCATCTCTGCCATTGCGCTGGAAACGCTGAGTGCCGCCGTGGCCGCACTGACTGCCCACGGCCTTGCTGCGGAGGTAACGCAGATCGCGGTCAGCCGCACCCGGCCTGCGGGCAGGCTCCACCTGCTGATGGCCAATAACCCCATCTTCCTTATCACAGGAGAACGCAAATGATCCAATTTCTTGTGGCCGCGCCCTGTTCCGGCAGCGGCAAAACCACACTGACCTGCGCCCTGCTGGCGGCGCTCAAGCGGCGGGGGCAGGACCCCTGCTCCTTCAAGAGCGGGCCGGACTATATCGACCCCATGTTTCACCGGGCCGTGCTGGGGGTGGAGAGCCACAACCTCGACCTGTTTTTCTCTGCGCCGGAGACCGTGCGCGCACTTTATGCGCAGGCCGCAGCCGGGCATGGGGCGGCTGTGTGCGAGGGTGCCATGGGCTTTTACGATGGACTGGGCGGCGTGAGTGATGCCGCCAGTGCCTGGCATCTGGCCGATACGCTGGGCCTGCCGGTGCTGCTGGTGGTCCAGCCCAGAGGGGCCAGCCTGACGCTGGCGGCCCAGATCAACGGGCTGAAACAGTTCCGCACCCCCAGCCATCTGGCGGGCATCCTGCTCAATGACTGCGCCCCCCATCTGTATGCCCTGCTGGCTCCCATGCTGGAACGGGAGACCGACCTGCCGGTGCTGGGCTATCTGCCCCACCTGCCGGATGCCGCCCTTGAGAGCCGCCACTTAGGCCTGAAAACTGCCGGGGAGATCGCGGACTTACAGCAGAAGATCAGCCGGATGGCCGATGCGCTGGTGATGGATTGGGAGAAGCTTTTTGCCCTGACCGAGTGCGCAGCGCCTTTGGTGCACACAGATCGGCTCCCCCCTGCGGGAGAGCTGCCGCCCCAGGGAGCAGCGGAACAGCGCCCCCGCGTTTCCATTGCCGTTGCAAGGGACGAGGCGTTTTGCTTCACCTACGCCGAAACGCTGGAAGCACTGGAGCGGGCGGGGGCGGAGCTCTGCTGGTTCAGCCCCCTGCAGGACTCCGCCCTGCCGGAGCAGATCGGCGGGCTCTATCTGCCCGGCGGCTACCCGGAGCTGTATGCCGGGCAGTTGAGCGCGAACCGCTCCATGCTGGCCTCTGTGCGCCGGGCTGTGGAGCGCGGCCTGCCCACGGTGGCCGAGTGCGGGGGCTTTCTCTATCTGGGCCAGAGCCTGGAGGATGCCAGTGGGGAACGCTGGCCCATGGCAGGCGTTCTGCCGGGGCAGGGCTTCCGGGTGGGGAGGCTGGTGCGGTTTGGATACGCAACATTGACCGCCCGCACCGACAGTATGCTGTTCCACGCCGGGGAGCGTCTGCCCGTGCACGAGTTCCACCACTGGGATTCCACAGACAACGGCACCGGCTTTACCGCCGCAAAGCCCAACGGGAAGCAATGGGACTGCGGCTTTGCAAATGAGCATTTCTATGCGGGCTTCCCGCATTTGTATTGGGCGGGCACGGCCCTGCCCCGGCGGTTCGTGGATGCCGCCGCACACTATCATCAAGAGGAACAGGACCAATGACAGAGCTTGAACTGAAACAGCTTCTTTCCAGGATCACCCGGCCGGACGAGACCGCACGCACCGCCGCCCACGCCCACTGGGCCAGCCTGGCCAAGCCGCTGGGCGGGCTGGGCAGGCTGGAGACCATGCTGGAGGATGCCGCCGCCCTGACCGGCACGGCAGAGCTGGCGTTTTCCCGCCGGGCCGTGCTGGTGCTCTGCGCCGACAACGGCGTGGTAGCGCAGGGCGTGAGCCAGACGGACCAGAGCGTGACCCGGGCCGTGGCCGAGAACCTTGCCGTCCGGCGCACCAGTGTCTGCCAGATGGCAAAAACGGCCCGCTGTGAAGTGGTGCCTGTGGACCTTGGCATGGCCGGGGAGCCGGTGCCCGGGGTGCAGAACTGCCGCATTGCCGCCGGGACGGCGGATTTCACCACCGGCCCTGCCATGACCCGCCAGCAGGCGGTGGATGCCATTGCGGCGGGCATGGGGCTTGTCCGGGCGCAGAAGGCGGCGGGGGTGCAGCTGCTGGCCACGGGGGAGATGGGCATTGGCAACACCACCACCTCCAGCGCCGTGGCTGCGGTTCTGCTGGGTCAGCCCGTGGAGCGGATGACAGGCCGGGGCGCGGGCCTTTCCGACGCGGGGCTTGCCCGCAAGCTGGATGCCATCCGGCGGGGCATTGCGCGGAATCAGCCCGATGCCGCTGACCCTCTGGACGTGCTCTCCAAGCTGGGCGGGTTCGACATCGCCGGGCTGTGCGGTGTTTTTCTGGGCGGCGCGCTGGAAGGCCTGCCCGTGCTGATGGATGGCTTCATCAGCGGGGTGGCGGCTCTGTGCGCGGTGCGGCTCTGCCCCGCCGCGGAAAAGGCCGTGTTTGCCAGCCACTGCTCCACCGAACCGGCAGCAAGGCTGGTGCTGGAAGCGCTGGGCAAAGTGCCCCTGCTCACCGCCGGGCTCCATCTCGGCGAGGGCACCGGAGCGGTGGCAAGCATCCCGCTGTGGGATATGGCGCTGGCCGTTTACTGCGATTGCTATTCCTTCACGGAGGGCGGCATCACGCCGTACACCCCCCAATGCTGACGCTGGTATTGGGCGGTGCCGCCAGCGGCAAGAGCGGGTATGCCGAGAGCCTGGTGATGAAAACCGCGCTCCCGCGCTATTACATCGCCACCATGCAGGTGTGGGATGCCGAGTGTGCCGCCCGGGTGGAAAAGCACCGGAGGATGCGGGCGGCAAAGCAGTTTGAGACCGTGGAGTGCCCCCTGCATCTGGAGAACATCCGTCTGCCTGCCCGGGGAACCGCGCTGTTGGAGGATCTGGGCAACCTGACCGCCAACGAGCTCTACGACCCCGCCGGGGCGGGAGAAAATGCGGCTTCGGCCATTTTGGAAGGACTGGACCAATTGGCCGGACAATGCGCGCACCTCATCGTGGTCTCCAACGAGGTGTTCAGCGGCGGTGCCGACTACGCAGGCGACACCGGGCGCTACCTGAAAGCGCTGGCGCAGGTGAACAATGCCCTTGCCGCCCGGGCTGACCATGTGGTGCGGGTGGTGTGCGGCATCCCGGTCTATTATAAAGGAGTGGAAAAATGATTGGATTGCAGACCATTGCAGTGGCCTTTGCCATGTTTTCGGCCCTTCCGGTGCCGCAGTTCGCGTGGAACCAGAAAAACATGCGGTATACCATGTGTGCCTTCCCGCTCATCGGGGTGGTCATTGGCGGGCTGTGGTGCCTGTGCGGCGCTCTGCCCCTGCCGATGCCCGCAAAAGCGGCGGGGTTCTGCCTGATCCCGGTCTGGGTCACGGGCGGCATCCACCTGGATGGCTATGCCGACACCTGTGATGCCCTTTCCAGCTATGGCGACCGGGAAAAGAAGCTGGAGATCCTCAAAGACCCCCACTGCGGTGCCTTTGCGGTGATCCGGCTGTGCAGTTATTTTGCGGCTTACCTTGCCCTTTGCGCCTGCGTGAACTTTACGCCCCGGGTGGGCCTGTGCTGGACACTGGCCCTTGTGCTGGAACGGGCCCTCTCGGGCCTGGCCGTGGCATCGTTCCCGATGGCAAAGAACACAGGCCTTGCCCACACCTTTGCCACGGCGGCGGATCGAACTACTGTCCGCCGGGTGCTGATGGCGCTGGCCGCTCTGCTCAGCGCCGCCCTGCTGGCACTGGGCGGCTGGGCGCTGGTGCTGGCGGCGTTGCTGGTGTTTGCACGCTACTATGTTGTTTCGGACAAGCAGTTTGGCGGCATCACCGGCGATCTGGCCGGGTGGTTTTTGCAGAAAGCCGAGCTGTGGATGCTGGCGGCGCTGTGTGCCTGCCAGTGGGGAGGACTGTTATGATCTTTATCACCGGGCCGCTGTACAGCGGCAAGCGCACCTTTGCCCAGCGCCTGCCCGGCACCCGCATTGCGGAGGTGCAGGCCCTGGCCGCAGAGGCTGAGGATCTGGAAAAGCTTGCGGAGGAGCTCTCCGCTTATGATATCGTGATGGCCACCGAGGTGGGCGGCGGCGTGGTGCCCATGGACGCAGGGGAGCGGGCCGCCCGGGAAGCCGCCGGGCGGCTGGCCTGCCTGCTGGCGGCCCGGGCCGGGTGCGTGGTGCAGATGTTCTGCGGTATCCCCACCGTATTGAAAGGAGAACTGCCCCCATGCTGATCTATCTTCTGCGCCATGGCCTGACGGCCTACAATGCCGAAAAGCGCTATCAGGGCCAGCGGGATATCCCCCTGTGCCCCGCGGGCCGCGCCCAGCTGCGGCAGGCTGACCTCCGGCCGGAAACGGTCTATATCACCCCGCTCTGCCGCACCCGGCAGACCGCGGAGGTGCTCTTCCCGGGTGCAAGGCTCGTGGAGGTGAAAGACCTGCAGGAGATGTGCTTCGGCAGCTTTGAGGGCCGCAATTTTATTGAGATGGAGCACGACCCGGATTATCTGGCCTGGGTGAATGCCAACTGCGAAAGCCCCTGCCCGGACGGCGAGACCAAGGCTGTTTTTTCGGAGCGGGTGTGCAGGGCCTTTGCCGCACTGGTGGACAAGGCCCTTGCCGATGGGGAAGAGACACTGGTCATTCTGGCCCACGGCGGCACCCAGATGGCTGCCATGGAGCGCTACGCTCTGCCCCATGCGGATTATTACCATTGGTGCGCCCCCAACGCGGGCGGCTACGTTCTGGATGCAGGAGATTGGGCGGAGCAGCGGGTGCTGCACCTGCTGAAGACTGTGCAGTACACAAAGGAGGATGCCCGATGATCGAATACGCAGTACTCGGCGGTTTTGTGCTGGACTGCCTCTTCGGCGACCCGGCCTGGCTGCCCCACCCGGTGGTGTACATGGGCAAGGCCATCTCGGCGCTGGAAAAGCGCCTGCGGGCCCGTCTGCCCAAAACGCCTCAGGGGGAACTGCTGGGCGGGGCCATTGTGGCCTTCTGTCTGCCGGTGGGTACCTTTCTGCTGACGAGCCTGGTCTGCCTGGGAGCTGCCCGCATCAGCCCGTGGCTGGGGCTGGCCGTCCAGATGTTCTGGTGTGCACAGGCACTGGCCGCAAAGGGATTGGCGCAGGAGAGCACCAATGTTTACCGGGAACTGGTCAAGCCCGACCTGCCTGCCGCCCGCAGGGCGGTCAGCCGCATCGTGGGGCGGGACACCCAGGATCTGACGCTGGAGGGGGTGACCAGAGCCGCTGTGGAGACGGTGGCCGAAAACGCCAGCGACGGCGTGATCGCACCCCTGCTCTATATGCTCATCGGCGGAGCACCGCTGGCCCTGACCTACAAGGCCATCAACACGATGGACAGTATGCTGGGCTACAAAAACGAAAAATACCTCTACTTTGGCCGCATCCCTGCCAAGCTGGACGATGCGGCAAATTACCTTCCCAGCCGCCTTGCCGCCCTGCTGTGGGTGGCTGCTGCGGCCTTTACGCACAATGACGCAAAAGGGGCGTGGAAGATCTGGCGGCGGGACCGCCGGAACCACGCCAGCCCCAACAGCGCCCAGACCGAGAGCGCCTGCGCCGGTGCGCTGGGGGTGCAGCTGGCCGGGCCCGCCTATTACTTTGGCGAATACTACGCCAAGCCCACCATCGGCGATCCGCTGCGCCCCATTGAACCGGAGGATATCCTGCGTGCCAACCGGATGATGTACGTGGCAAGCGCCTTTGCACTGGCGTGGGGCGTGGCAATACGGGCTATTTTGTAACGACCTCGCCCTCTCAGTCATGCCTTGCATGACAGCTCCCCCAAAGGGGGAACCAGGAACTGATATCCATAACCATCCGGGAAAAGGAGAACGAACATGCAACTAGTACATGGCGGCGATTGGGCCGGTTATCGGGCCGAGTTCGGGCGGGACGCGCTGGATTTTTCGGCCAACGTCAGCCCGCTGGGCCTGCCGGAAGGGGTGGCCCGGGCCATCACGGCGGCATTGCCCACGGCCGACCGCTACCCCGACCCCCTGTGCCGGGAGCTGCGGGCAAGGCTGGCGCTCCATGAGGGCGTGCCGGCAGAGCAGATCCTCTGCGGCAATGGGGCAGCCGACCTCATCTTCCGGCTGGTCTGGGCCAAAAAGCCCCGCCGGGCGCTGGTCACCGCACCCACCTTTGCGGAGTATGCCACTGCTTTGGAAAGTGTCGGCTGCACGGTGGAACGCTTCTTTTTGCGGGAGCGGGAGGACTTTGCGGTCACGGATGCGTTCTGTGCGGCCATCCGTCCGGGGGTGGACATGGTGTTCCTCTGCCAGCCCAACAACCCCACCGGCCAGCTGACGGCCCTGCCGCTGGTGGAACAGATCCTCCACCGCTGCGCGGCGTGCGGCACCCTGCTGGTGGTGGACGAATGCTTCCTTGATTTCCTGCCCGACCATGCCCTGCACACGGCAAAAGGCTTGCTGGGGGAGGGAGATCTGGTCATCCTGAAAGCCTTCACCAAGCTCTACGGCATGGCGGGCGTGCGGCTGGGCTATGCCCTGAGTACCGACACGGCGCTGCTGGAACAGATGCAGGCCTGCGGCCAGCCCTGGGGTGTGTCTAGTCTGGCGCAGGCGGCGGGCCTTGCCGCGCTGGAGGAGACAGCGTATGTGGAAAAGGTCCGGGCCCTCATTGCCGAACAGCGGCCCCGCCTGACGGACGGTCTGCGGGCGCTGGGCCTGCGGGTGCTGGACGGCAGGGCAAATTACCTGCTGTTTCAGGCCCCGGAGACGCTGGGAGAAGCCCTGCGGCAAAGGGGCGCTGTGCTGCGCAGCTGTGCGAACTACCCCGGGCTTGGCCCCGGCTGGTACCGCACCGCTGTGCGCACCGGGCCTGAAAACGAACAGCTTTTGAAACTTCTTGCGGAGGTGCTGAAATGAGCAAGGCAAAGTGCATCATGGTGCAGGGAACCATGAGCGGTGCAGGCAAAAGCCTGCTGTGCGCCGCCCTCTGCCGCATTTTTGCGCAGGACGGTTACCGCGTGGCTCCCTTCAAGAGTCAGAACATGGCGCTGAACAGCTTTGTCACCCGGGATGGGCTGGAAATGGGCCGGGCACAGGTGGTGCAGGCGCAGGCCGCAGGCATCGAGCCGGATGTGCGGATGAACCCCATCCTGCTCAAGCCCAGCAGTGACGTGGGCAGTCAGGTCATCGTGAACGGCGAGGTGCGGGGCCAGATGCCCGCCGCCGCCTACTTCAAAATGAAAAGAGCGCTTATCCCGGAGATCCTCTCGGCCTACAACAGTCTGGCCGAAACCGTGGACATCATCGTCATTGAGGGGGCCGGAAGCCCGGCGGAGATCAACCTGAAGGCAGACGATATCGTCAACATGGGCCTTGCCCGGCTGGTGGATGCCCCCGTTCTGCTGGCGGGCGATATCGACCGGGGCGGTGTGTTTGCCCAGCTGTACGGCACGGTGGCGCTGCTGGAGCCGGAGGAGCGCGCTCGCATCAAGGGGCTGCTCATCAATAAATTCCGCGGCGATGTGGAGATCCTGCGCCCCGGCCTTGCTATGCTGGAAGAAAAAACGCAGCTGCCGGTGCTGGGGGTCGTGCCCTACCTGAAGGTGGACATTGAGGACGAGGATTCCCTTTCCACCCGGCTGGATGCGGGCAAAACGGTCCACCCGCTGGATGCAGCAATCCTCCGCCTGCCGCACATCTCCAACTTTACCGATTTCATGCCGCTGGAGCAGCACCCGCTGCTGGGTGTGCGGTATGTGCAGAATACCCGCCAGCTGGGCACACCGGATCTCATCATCCTGCCCGGCACCAAGAACACGGTGGATGACCTGCTCTGGCTGCGGCAGTCCGGGCTGGAAGCAGCCCTGTTGAAGCTGGCGGCCAGCGGCACGCCGGTGCTGGGGGTCTGCGGCGGGTATCAGATGCTGGGCGAGACACTGGCCGACCCTGAGGGCACGGAGAGCGGTACGGCGCAGACTGTGCGAGGGCTGGGGCTGCTGCCCACCCGCACAGTGTTTACCGGTCAGAAGCACCGCACCCAGGACACTGCTGCCGTGACCGCCGCCCCCTTTGCGGGCGCGGCCCTGACCGGATACCAGATCCACACCGGCCGCACCGAGGTGCGGGGTGTGCCCTTCTGCACACTGGCAGACGGCACACCCGAGGGCTGCGTGCAGGACAATGTGTTCGGTACCTACCTGCACGGCCTGTTTGATACCGGGGAGCTTACCGAGAAGCTGGTGACCCTGCTCTGCCGGCGCAAGGGCATTGCGCCGGACAGCGCGGCCCTCATCCCGATGGAGCAATACCGCCAGCAGCAGTTTGACCTGCTGGCCGATGGCGTGCGCGGCGCGCTGGATCTGGATGCCGTTTACGCGGCCATGGGGTTGGAGAACCCGCGGAGGAATGCACAATGATCCCACAACATCATCTGCCCGCCGACATTGAGCGGACAAGCCTTTCCATCATCACGGCAGAGCTGGAAGCGCAGGGCCTGACCCCGCCGCCCGAGACTGCCGCTGTGGTCAAGCGGGTCATCCACACCACCGCCGACTTTGACTATGCGAAAAATCTGCGCTTCACGCCGGGGGCTGTGGCAGCAGGTGTGGCCGCCCTGCGGGCCGGGACCCCTATCATCACCGACACCAACATGGCACTTTCGGGCATTTCCAGGCCTGCCCTTGCCCGGCTGGGCGGCAGTGCCCTCTGCTATATGGCGGACCCCGAGGTGGCACGGATCGCAGCCGAGACCGGAACCACCCGGGCAGTGGCCTCCATGCACCGCGCGGCGCAGGAGCACCCCGGGGCCATTCTTGCGGTGGGCAATGCCCCCACCGCCCTGCTGGCCATTGCGGAGGAGATCGAGGCCGGGCTGCGGCCTGCCCTGGTCATCGCCGTGCCGGTGGGGTTTGTGAATGTGGTGGAAAGCAAGGAAGCGCTGTTTGCCGCCTGTGCAGCCCACGGCGTGCCTGCCATCGCGGCCATGGGCCGCAAGGGCGGCAGTACCGTGGCCGCCGCAGTCTGCAACGCCCTGGTCTACTCTGCCGCCGAGATGCTGGACCCAGCGGCAAGAGGGTGGAAATAGGGTGGAACCGGTAAAAACGCCCCTTTTTACGCTTTTGCTTGACTTTTTGGCAGAAACAAGGTATCGTTTATCTGTATGACGATTGATATGTGAGCTGATGCTTAGCGTGAAAAAGGAAACAGTATGGCACAGACGATTTTAGAAGAAAAGAAGAAATCACGGCTGATGACAGAGGGCAGCATCTGGAAGAGCATCCTGCTCTTCTCGGTGCCGCTGATCCTGGGCAACATGCTGCAGCAGCTGTACAACACCGCCGATTCCATCATCGTGGGCAACTTTGTGGGCAGCAACGCGCTGGCAGCGGTCGGCTCCAGCGGCTCGCCCATCTTCCTGCTCATCGGGTTCAGCCAGGGCATCGCCGTGGGTGCCGGTGTCGTGGTGTCCCAGTTTCTGGGAGCCAAGGACAGGGAGGGCGCGCACATTGCGGTGCACACCTCCCTGGCCCTTTCGGCCATTCTGGGTGCGATCCTGACCGTGTGCGGCATTGCCGTCAGCCGGGCCCTGCTCACCGCCATGAACACCCCCGCAGAGGTGCTGGAGGATGCGGTGCTCTATATACGGCTCTATTTTGGCGGCGTGCTGTTCAGCGTGGTGTATAACATGGCAGCCGGTATCCTGAACGCCGCCGGCAACTCCAAGCGGAGCCTGCTCTACCTGGGCGTTGCCTCCATCACCAACATCGTCCTCGACCTTGTTCTGATCGCCGGATGCAGGATGGGCGTGGCCGGTGCGGCCATTGCCACCGATATCAGCCAGCTGGTGTCCTGTGTGCTCTCCCTGCGTTTTCTGATGCGGGTGGAGGACGATTACCGCGTGACGGCAAAGGAAGTGCGCGTGCACAAAAAGATGGCGGTCCGCATCATCAAGGTGGGCCTGCCCACCGGTATCCAGAATATGGTCATCTCCCTTTCCAATGTGCTGGTGCAGGTCAGCGTCAACGGCTATGGTGCCGCTGCCATGGCAGGCTTTGCCGCCTATATGAAGGTGGATGGCTTCAACATTCTGCCTGTGCTGAGCTTCGGCATGGCGGCCACCACCTTTGTGGGCCAGAACTTTGGTGCGGGCAAGATCGACCGTGTCAAAAAGGGCACCTTTGTCACCCTGGGGATGTGCATCGTTTACACCATCCTGACCGGCATCCTGCTGCTCGCCTTCCAGGACCCCATCATGCACCTGTTCACCGGCGATGAAACGGTCGTTGCCTACGGCAAGATCTGTATGCTCTATTTCTGCCCCTTCTACTGGATGCTGGGCATCCTGCAGGGCCTTGCCGGTACGGTGCGCGGCACCGGCAAGAGCGTGCCGCCCATGGTGGTGCTGCTGATCTCCCTGTGCCTGTTCCGCATCGTCTGGATCCAGTTTGCCCTGCCCCTGTTTGCGGGCATTGAGGGCGTGCTGCTGGTCTACCCGGTGTCCTGGGCTGTGGGTGCAGTGTTGATGGTGCTCTACGCATGGAAGGGCAAATGGATGCAGCTGCCGGAAGCAATTTCATAAACCGGACGCACCCGATCCCCCGGTGGAAGTGTATTTTATACAAAAAATAACGTATGAATGCATAAAATATTCGGGGGGGGGGGGTAAAAAATCTGCGAAAATCAGTTGATTTTTGCCGAAAAATGCCGTATACTGAATTATAGTTTCAAATCGAACGACAGACTTCGACAAAAGGGGCTGATAAGATGGAGTGCACGCAGGCAGAGGCTTTTGAACAGTATATTCGGAATCTGCGCGTTGTGCGCTCGATCTCCCGGCCCAGCTTTCCGGAGGGCAAGGCTCCCGCTGCCGTGCTGGAAGAGATCCAGACCAACGCGCTGAGATGCAACGCCCTGATGCGGCAGAATGAGGCACTGCTGGCGCAGTTTGTCTACGACCGCGACCCTGCCTCCCTGACCGAAGCGGATATCTAGGGACTGAGTGACTTTGCGGGCAGGCTGTTCAACTACGCGAACAGCGAGGATATGGGCGTGGCGTTCAAGGTGCATCAGCTGCTGCTGGCAGCGGCCCGCAGCCGGGAAGACGTGCCCATGATCGTCAGGGAGCTGTACTACACGGGCATCACCCTGCATTATATGAACGTCCGGGATGAGGGAACTGGCATCAACCTGTTGGGAGATGCGATCCAGGTCTATTTTACGGAAGCTGCTGAATCCATGTCACGGTATGAACAGCTGGACAGGAATACCCGGCAGTATCTCATCCGCTGTGTGGGCAACACCCGGCTGGGGATGTCCCGCGGCACCCATGCGGAAAGCTGCCGGTATCTGGAGCGGTTCCGCCGCGCAATGGACATCATCCAGTCTGCGCATTACCATGCACTGGACCCGGAGTTCCCCTGGGAAAGCTACATCTATTCCATGCACATGGATCGCATGACCCTGCTGACCCATCTGCGGCAGGAGGAGGATCCCGAGGTGGCGCGGCAGGTGCTGGAATCGGCGGGAAGCGTGGCGCAGGATGATTATTCTGCCGAGGCCATCAACCGGAAGCTGGTTCTGGCGGCCTATCTTTCGGTCTATGCAGAACGTCTGGACGAGGCGGGAGCACAGAGGTATCGTGCAACCGTGGAGCAGGTACGCCGTTCTGCGGATCAGTATCTGGAACAGATGCCGGCCAGCCAGTATCCCCGTGTGGTAAACTCTGCCGCTTGGGAGTTGAGCAAGATCAACACCAGCTCAGATGAAACGGCGAACCGCCGGATGCTGGGCAGTATCCTGGCCGGGCACAAGCCGACCTATGTCCACTCGCTGATGGTGGCAGAGCTGACCCGTGCCCTGCTGCATCGGCAGATCGAGACAAGGCCCGAAACACTGGTGGGCCTGCTGGGCTGCAGGAGCGCGGCCGAGGTGCAGGCCCGGCGGGAAGAGCTCTGCCAGACGGCCTATGAGTGCGGCCTGTACCACGACCTTGGCAAGTGTGCTGTTCTGATGTACATCGACAACAACGCCCGCCGCCTGCTGGATGAGGAGTTTTTCTGCATCCAGAGCCACCCAAGGACCGGCGCTGCCATTCTGAATAGAATGGGCTGCGGAAGAACGCTGGCCCCGGCGGCACTCTATCACCACTGCTATTACAACGGCAAGGGCGGCTATCCCAATGACGCATCCTCCTGCCCGGCGGGGATCAAGGGAATCGTGGATGCGCTGAGCGTGGCGGATTCGCTGGATGCCGCCACCGATGATATCGGCCGGTGTTACAACCTTGCCAAGCCCTTCCGCGCTCTGCTGGAAGAGCTGCGGGCCCAGAGCGGCACCCGCTATGCGCCCAATGTGGTCGCCCTGTTCGAGGACGAGCGTTTCTGCCAGCAGCTGGCAGAGAACACGGATGCCGAGCGCAAAAGGGTGTATCTGCAGGTGTATCACGCCGGAAGTGAAGAAAAATAAACGACCCTCTCTATCATTGCTTCGCAGTGCCACCTCCCCCCAAAGGGAGCGGGCATACGTCAGCGTGATAGAGAGGGTCATTCTTTTTGTTTAAGTCAGGATGAAGCTTTCCCAGTCCACCCTGCCGGTGCAGTTCAGCCGGGGTACTTAGCCACTTCCAGCAGTTCCTCCGCCCGGCGGACCTGTTCCGCCGTGGGGGGAACAGCATCGGGCAGGGGATAGGAGATGCCCAGCTTCTGCCACTTGAACAGCCCCAGCGTGTGGTAGGGGAGCACCTCCACCCGCTGCACCGTTTTCAGACTGCGGATGAAGTCTGCGGTCCTGCGCAGGCCCTCCTCGTCATCGGTGAGGCCGGGCACCAGCACATGCCGGATCCAGAGCGGAACGCCCAGATCAGAGATGTGCCGTGCCATGGCTAAGATGTTGGCATTGTCCCTGCCGGTAAGCTGACGGTGCTTCTCCGGGTCGATTTCCTTGAGATCCAGGATCACCAGACTGGTAGAAGCCATCAGGGTATCGAAGGCGGCCAGGTAGGCGGGGTCATCGGGCTGGAACGGCTGACCGGCCGTGTCCAGCGCGGTGTGCACCCCCTTGGCGCGCGCCAGCTGGAAGAATTTTGTCAAGAAGTCCATCTGCCGCAGCGGCTCGCCGCCGCTGACGGTGATGCCGCCCTTCTTGCCCCAGTAATTGCGGTAGCGCCAGACATGCTGGAACAGCTTCTCCGGAGACCATTCCGTGCCGCCCTCAGCGCTCCACGTTTCGGGGTTGTGGCAGTATTTGCAGCGCAGGGCACAGCCCTGCAGAAAGACAACGAACCTGACACCCGGCCCGTCCACTGAGCCGAAGCTTTCCAGCGAGTGGACGAGACCGACTGGGTCACAGTGCGGCATGGCAGGTACGGGAGATCACGTCCATCTGCTGCTCGCGGGTCAGGTCGATGAACTTGACCGCATAGCCGGAGACGCGGATGGTGAAGTTGGCGTATTCTTCCTTTTCGGGGTGCTCCATGGCATCCAGCAGCTTCTCCTTGCCGAACACGTTCACGTTCAGGTGGTGTGCACCCTGATCGAAGTAGCCGTCCATGACCTGCACCAGGTTCTCCTTGCGCTCCTCCTCGCTGTGGCCCAGAGCCTCGGGGTTGATGGTCTGGGTGTTGGAGATGCCGTCCAGAGCCCAGTGGTAGGGCAGCTTGGCAACAGAGTTCAGGGAAGCCAGCAGGCCGTTCTGCTCCGCACCGTAGCTGGGGTTTGCACCGGGTGCAAAGGGGGTAAAGGCGGCACGGCCATCCGGCAGTGCGCCGGTGTACTTGCCGTACACCACGTTGGAGGTGATGGTCAGGATGGAGGTGGTAGCCTCGGAGTTGCGGTAGGTGTGGCGCTTCTTGATCATCTCCAGGAAGGTGCGCAGCAGCCAAACACCGATCTCATCGGCACGGTCGTCATCGTTGCCGTACTTGGGGAAGTCGCCCTCCACCTCATAGCCGGTGGCAAGACCGGTCTCGTCGCGCACGACCTTGACCTTGGCGTACTTGATGGCGCTCAGGGAGTCGATGACGTGGGAGAAGCCTGCAATGCCGGTGGCAAAGGTGCGGCGCACGTCGGTGTCGATAAGGGCCATCTCGGCTTCCTCGTAGTAGTACTTGTCGTGCATATACTGGATCAGGTTCAGCACGTTGACGTACAGGCCGGCCAGCCAGTCCAGCATCTGGACATACTTGGGCAGCACCTCGTCATAGGTCAGGTACTCGCTGGTGATGGGGGCGTAGTTGGGGCCGCACTGCTCGTGGCTCTTCTCGTCCACGCCGCCGTTGATGGCGTACAGCAGGCACTTGGCCAGGTTTGCGCGGGCACCGAAGAACTGCATCTCCTTGCCGGTCTGGGTGGCAGACACGCAGCAGCAGATGGAGTAATCATCGCCCCAAACGGGCTTCATCACATCATCGTTCTCGTACTGAACAGAGCTGGTGTTGATGGACACCTTGGCGGCGTACTTCTTGAAGCTCTCGGGCAGGGCAGAGGAGTACAGAACGGTCAGGTTCGGCTCCGGTGCGGGGCCCATGTTCTCCAGAGTGTGCAGGAAGCGGTAGCAGTTCTTGGTGACCATGCTGCGGCCGTCCATGCCGATGCCGCCCACTTCCAGGGTGGCCCACACGGGGTCGCCGGAGAACAGCTGGTTGTAGCTGGGGATGCGGGCAAACTTGACCATGCGGAACTTCATCACCATGTGGTCGATCAGCTCCTGGGCCTGGCTCTCGGTCAGGGTGCCGTTCTCCAGATCGCGCTGGATGTAGATATCCAGGAAGGTGGAGATGCGGCCCACGCTCATGGCAGCGCCGTTCTGGGTCTTGATGGCGGCCAGGTAGCCGAAGTACAGCCACTGGCAGGCCTCCTTGGCGTTCTTAGCGGGCTGGGAGATGTCGCAGCCGTAGGCCTCGGCCATCTTCTTCATGCCCTTCAGGGCACTGATCTGGCGTGCGATCTCCTCGCGCAGGCGGATCACATCATCGGTCATGGTGCCGTCGCCGCAGTTGGCAAGATCCTCCTGCTTGAACTTGATCAGGGCATCGATGCCGTACAGGGCCACGCGGCGGTAGTCGCCCACGATGCGGCCGCGGCCGTAGGTGTCCGGCAGGCCGGTGATGATGTGGGTGTGGCGGGCCGCCTTCATCTCAGGGGTGTAGGCATCAAACACAGCCTGATTGTGGGTGCGGGTATAATCGGTAAAGATCTTGTGCAGCTCCTCGCTGGGCTGGTAGCCGTAGGTGGTGCAGGCCTGCTCTGCCATCTTGATGCCGCCGTAGGGCATGAATGCACGCTTCAGGGGCTTGTCGGTCTGCAGGCCGACGATCTGCTCCAGATTCTTCAGGGTCTCGTCGATATAGCCGGGGCCGTAAGCGGTCAGGCTGCTGACGACTTCGGTCTCCATGTCCAGCACGCCGCCCTTGGCGCGCTCTTCCTTCTGCAGCTTCTGCAGGGCACCCCACAGCTTATTGGTGGCTTCGGTGGGACCGGCCAGAAAGCTCTCGTCGCCATCGTAGGGTGTATAATTCTTCTGGATGAAGTCGCGGACATTGACTTCCTCTTTCCAGATGCGGCCCTCAAAGCCTTCCCACTGTTCAAAATTGATCATTGGAACCTCCTTGCTCCATTCCATGCGCGGGTTAGCGCATTCTAACTATTGAGCCTTTGAAAAACCGCACTGTATAGGCGGCTTTCTGGGGGCGAAACGGTCTTGAACTGCCGTTTGCGGCAGTTCTAACTACAAGGTGTAGACAAAAATGAAAACCTGCCCACAAAATCTTGCGTTACTATAATAACAAGAACCACTTTAAAAAGCAATAGAAAACAAGTGGGTTTTCTTCCAAAGCAAGGGGGATTCTTTGGGCAGAATGTAGAAAAAAAGCTAAAACCCCGGCGACACACACCTTTTTCGCGGAAAATTGCAAATTGAGGGTTGACAAGACTAACCGCTTATGGTATCCTGTTCTCACGGCACTGGTTAGCCAATTCTAACCGCGCTGCACCAAAAAACGGAGCGTCTGCAAGCGCTCCGTTCCATTCCTCCATTCCATACTCTCTTTTTCTTGGCAGGATGCAGCATTCTGGTTTGCTCTGCATCCGCTGCGCGGCACACAGGGCTCTGGTACGGCACTGTGCGCAGATGAAAACAAAAACGGGACACTCAGCTTGACCACCTGAGTGCCCCGATTTTTGTTTTGTCCCGGTCGTTTATCAGCCGCATCCCGGGGAGCGGACAACATTCTTTACACCACCGCATCCCGCAGCAGCTGGTAGATCGCCTCCGCGTTTCCATCGGGGGAGCGGAGGAAGACGAATTTTCCGTTTACCTGGCAGACTCCGTCCGAATAGACGGTGAAGAGCAGGTTCTGGCTGGAACCGTCTGCAAAGCGCAGGGTGATGGAATGCGCTTCGTAGTCGTGGGAGTAGGAGCGGGCATTCTGGTTGAACTTCTGGTAGCAGCTCGCATTTTGCAGGATCTTGAAAAATGCCTGATAGGTGTCATCGCCCGCAGAATAGGCGTGGGTGGTGACTACCGATGGGCTCAGGCTGACAGTATCCTCCACACTGACAGAGACGGAAGTGCTTTTATTGATATCAGTTTTCAGGTCAACGCGGCGGTTGGAAACGAACAGCAGCACGAACAACAGGACCCAGAGGGCCATGATGGCATAAAAACGGAGACTTTTGTTTTCCATAAAACGTTCTCCTTTGGCAGACCGCACAGCAGGGCGGCCAGAGAGATTCAGAGAGTACGCTTTCATTATAGTGCCGGAATGCGCAGGATGTCAACTGTTCTCCAGATGCTTCTGCGCCGCAAAGGTGCCTGCGGCGCTGGCGGCAAACACAAAATAGTAGCTTGCGATGCGGAAGAGCATCAGGGTGCTCATGGCTTCGCCGCTGGTCATAAAGCTGCTGAACACCAGCAGAAAAGCCGTTTCAATGGAGCCCATGCCTGCTACATTGGGCAGTGCGTTGGAAAGGAAGAGCATCAGGCTGGTGAGCAGCTGTACCTGCCAGAAGCTCAGCCCGCAGGAAAGCCCCATGAAGCGGATGCAGAACCACGGCAGGGTGAACATCAGAAACAGCTTGAGGGTCTGCACGGCAAGGATACGGGCACAGCGGCCCTTGTCGGCCAGCAGGAGGCGGCTCTCGGCGGCCAGGGTGTCCAGCTGCTCCAGCCACTTTTCCCGGCGGGTCTGCCATGGTTCCGTTTTGGGCAGAAAGCCCATGGCCCAGCGGGCCAGCCGCTGCACCAATGGCGAGACACAGAGCAGCACCAGCGCCACGATGACCAGCGCCACCACGCAGTAGGCGGCGGGCAGATAGTGCATCACGCCGGAGGTGTTGGCGGCGAGCCAACGGTGCTGCAGCAGGAGCATCACAGTGGCATAGAGCAGAACAGTGGTCTTGTGGAATACATATTGCAGGGTCATCAGGCCCACACCGGGGCCCAGCGGCAGGCCGCAGTGGTAGAGATAGTAGGACTCCATGGGCACAGCCCCGGCACCCAGGCCGACCACGTTGCCAAAGATGCCCACAAAGGCGGCATCCAAGCCGCGCCGCAGGGTGAAGCCCGGCAGGCGGCAGCGGATGATGAGCCAGCAGACGATTCCCTCAAGCAGGGGGTATGTCAGGCCGATGGCCAGCACCAGCAGCACCTGCCAGAAGGAGAGCTGGGCCAGCGCGGTCGAGATCTCGGCCCAGTGGCTGCTGAAGATAAAAACCACTACACAGGTCAGCGCCAGCAGCACCAGCAGAGAAAGGATCGCTTTTTTGCGGGAGGGCTGCTGGGGGGTGTTGGTCTGTTCCATGAGACAAGGCTCCTTTCACGATACTGCTTGCAGTATAACACAGCGGGGCCTTGCTTTTGTGAACTGAAACAAAATTTTTCTCGTCACTTTGTGTGATATGATAAAAAAGAACCTCTCCGGCTCACTTCGTTCGCCAGCTTTCCCGGTAGGGGAGAGGCGGCATTGCGAAGCAATGACGGAGAGGTTTTGTGTTACTTTTTCGCTGTCAGATCTTCCACAGCAGCCCGGAGTGTCTGCTCAAAAGCCTCCTTGGAATAATACTGCTCGTACATTTTACGGCATTCTGTCCGCATGGAGGCCAGCTCTTCCGGGTGTTCAATGGCGTGCTCCAGCAGGACAGCCAGCTGCTGCGGGTCGTCATCGTGGTAAACGAAGCCGTTCCGCCCCTCGGAGATGAGCCCGGCGGTGCCGGTGTGCTCCGATACGATGGACGGCTTGCCGAAGATCAGACCCTCGGTGACAAAGGTGGGCATGGGATCATCGCGGGAAGCGCAGACCAGACCGGTGCACTGCTCCATCAGGCTCTTGATCTCGTCACGGGTGAGCCGCTTGCAGTAGAACACGTTTTCCGGGTAGTCTGCGGTCAGGGCGCGGACGGAATCCATCATCTCCTTGTCAGCGGCCTGGCCCACAAAGAGGAAGGAGGCTTTTTCCCGCACCTCGGGCGGCAGCAGGCGGATGGCCTTGCAGAAGATATCGTGACCCTTGCGGCGCTCAAAGGAGCCCACCGTGGCAAACAGCGGGCGGCCGCGGTTGTAGCCCAGATCGGTGCGGACAAAGTTCTCTGCCGCGTAATCTGGCAGGCCGTAGATGAGCGGCCGGATCTCGAATTCGGGGCGCACGGCGTGCATGGCGTTGGCGGCGTGGCTGCCCACCGAGTAGACCCGGACATTCTCCCCCAGCTGGGTGGGGATCTGGTGGGCAATGTGGGGATAGCCTGCAAAGGCATCGTGGAGCCACCACAGCACCGGTACGGCGGTGCCGCTCAGGGCACGGACAGCCCGGGCCATGACCACCGTGTTGACGATGACGAAGTCGGCACAGAGGGCCATGCCCCAGGCATCGGAGACATTGCGGCAGGACGAACGGGTGATGACCGAGGCCCCGGCATCCAGGAAGAGATGCAGGGAGCCGCCGTCACTGGGGCCCAGCACAAGTACCTCATACCCCATGCTGCGCAGCACCGGCACGGCACTCACCAGCACGATGGGTGCACCGGTCATATCCAGCACATGGCTCATAATAAAGGCACGTTTGCCGTGGGCCGAAAACGCATCCTCGGCGCAGATGCCGCGCTCGTAGTGGAGCAGGGCCTGCGGAATGAGAGTGGGCTTAGTGCAGAGCTGCGCGGCCAGCGCCAGCAGCTCGGGCACATTTTCGGGGTCATGGGCGGCGGCGCGGCAGCGCTCCAGCAGGGCGCGGCTGACCACGGCGCAGCGGTTCTGCGCCTGCAGCGGCTGGCTCTGATAGAGGGCAGTTGCCCCGCCAAAACCGAACACAGCGTTGCAGACGACATAATCCGCGCCGTCCTGCAGGGCTTTGGCAAAGTACATCAGGGCGGTGGACATCAGCTCCACGTCCTCGGCGGCCAGAAGCACGCCGTCCACGCTTGCGGTCAGCTCCCCGCCCAGCCGGTCCACCAGCCGGAACTTGCGGTGGAGCTGGTCGGTCAGGGTGGCTTTCAGGGCCGTGCTGCGGGCCGATGCGCAGACCAGCAGATAGGTGCTCTGGGTGTTGCTGTACTCCTGCAGGGCCAGCTGACGCTGCTGCAGGGGGGTGTAGTTGTTATACATGGCTGTTCCTCCGTTCCGCTTCTCAGTTTCCACGGTGGAACAGACGCATCAGGCTGCGGATGGGAGCAGTGAGCTTCCAGCTTTTACTGGAAAACACGCTTTCCAGCGAGGTCTCGTAGGCAGTGCTCCGGGCCTGCAGATCGGCGTTTTTCTGGTGCAGCTGTGCGATCTCCTGCTGCAGGGCGGCCACCATCTGCTGCTGGGCCGCGGCATTCTGCTCCAGCAGCTGGATATGCTGCTTTTCGCTGTCCTTGCGCAGCTGGAGCTGCTGCACGCCCTGCAGCACGGCGCAGAACAAAGGCTCGTCCGTCAGGGTCTCCAGCGGGAAGTAGCCATAGCTCACCACCAGTTTCATCCCGGCGGGGTAGTGGGTGGTGCCCTCCAGCCGGTAATTGGGGTCATCGCCCAGGAACAGGGTGCTGCCGCCGGAAAGGTTCAGGCCGTTGGTGGGTGCGCAGATGATGCGGTCATCTGAAAAGATCAGGTTGGTGATGCAGCAGGGCAGCTCACCCGGGTCGAACCGCAGGGCCTGTGCAGCCACCGGCAGCTCAAAGGTCGCGGTCACGGCACCGGTCAGCTCGTCGGTGGTGCAGTCGGGTGCGGTCAGGGTGTCCTTTTCCGAAAAGCCGAAGCCTGCGTCATAATAGAGCAGCGGCTGCAGCAGAGTGGGCGAGTCAGTATGCATCTCGCGCTGGGGGTGTGCCGCAAGGTAGGACTGCACCTTCTGTTCCAGGGCAAGGCAGCGCTCTGCCAGATGGGAAACGCCTTCGTCCGAAAGCTTGAGCTGCTGTTCCAGCTCGGCGATCTTTTCCTGCAGAGCCGCAGTGTTCTCAGGAGCTGCGTTGTTCATAACCGGATTCTCCTCATAATATTATTTCACTTCAGCAGAGGGGGCAACCTCCGCAAAAATCAGTGTTTTGCCGCAAAATGACGCTCGGGCGTTTCGGTGCGGGCGCTGCGCCGGCGGGGCGCTTCCACCGCCTTCTGCTCCCGGCGGGAGGTGAGCCAGAACTTGAGGTCCCGGCGGCGCACCAGCAGCTCGCAGATGAGCAGGGTGGAGCCCAGCGAAAGGGTGAACTGCAGCACCATGCCCAGCACCGGGTGAGCCGCAAACTTCTGGGGCATCAGGTACCAGGGAATGGCCGTGAGCTCCACGGTGTGGACGCAGAAGATGAACAGCGAACGACGGCCAATGGCCTGGATGGCGTGGGTGACAACGTTTTCCACCCTGCGCTGGAACCAGATGACGATGGAAAGGATGCCCAGGCCCGTTACGGCATCCAGCAGGATGCTCACGGGGCCGAGGGTCCACTCGGCCATCGAGACGCAGTCGGTGCTCTTGGTAAGAAGCACCAGTGCGGCCACCGCCAGCGCCGCCGCGATCATCCCGCCGCGCAGACGGGGCGAGAGGGGCTGATCAAAGATCTTATATTTCTTGGCAAGGTAACCCACATACAGGGCCGGAACGGTGACCATGCCCTGACCGATGCAAAAAGGGGCCTCCCAGGTGATGCAGATGCCCCAGCCTAACAGCATGGTACCCAGCACCGCCCAGTTTATGTACTGCTCCGGGAAGATATTCAGGATGAGATCCAGCAGGATCCATGCGATCATCAGCGAGAGCAGATACCACATGGGGCCGCAGGAGAAGAACAGCTGGCCGAAATAGGTGGCCGTGTGGGGCAGGCCCAGTGCAAAGCCGCCCAGCACCTTGTAGGTCTCGTAGGTGGCGTTGTGCAGGCTGCCGAACAGGCTGTAATGGATGATAAAATGGAACACGGTGGTGGCAATGCCGGTATAGATGTAAGGCTTGAGCAGCGTTTTGAACTGCTGGTCGATGCACTTGCCGATGGAGCGCTTGCGGAAGCCGTAGCCGCTGGCAATGTAAAAGGCCGCCATCAGGGATTCGCGGTAGGCGAACATGAAAAAGGTCAGCGGGTTGATGTGGCTGGCATCGCCCATGGGATAAAGCTCACCGGTGTGGGCAAAGACGATGGTCAGCATGCCGACACCCTTGAGCAGATCGAACATGCCCAGCGAATTTGCGGCACGGCGTTTGGTTCCCTCCATAAAAAGGTCCTCCTCTGCGCCGCACCCCGCCCCGGGATGGCAGAATTGCCGGATTTTTGGCGCATCATGTTAAAAATTAGAGATATTTATAATAAGTATAATGCTTTTTGCCCTTGCTGTCAATCAAACCCAGGGAGAAAGCACGGTAGGCGGATACCGGGAAAAGTGTACCACACTCACGGCCTGCCCGCAACAAAAGGCAGGATTTACATCCGGGTGTACAGATTGACTGTAAGTTTAAGTTGCACATTTGTGCAATTAAATCTTGCATTTAAGCCCTCTATGCGGTATACTCTAGGCTAGAGTACCCAGAAGATTCCATTTAGCGGAAACGAAAGGGAATATTTTAACAAAAATAAACAGGGAGTGTAAAATAATGGCAAACAAGGCTTGTAACGAAGTTGTGACCGTGGCAAATATGCCGATGACCGTTTTTGATATGATCTCTGCGATGCAGAATAAGTATGCTGATCGTGTGGCGTTCCGCTATGTGGAGGGCAAGGACACGGTGGTGGAAAAGACCTACGCTCAGTATGTGCAGGATATCCGCAAAGCGACCGGCTACCTGCAGCAGGAGCTGGGCGAGCCCAAGGGCAAGAAGATCGTCATCCTGAGCCGCACCAACTATGAGTACGGCGCGGTCGTTTTCGGCACCATGATGGCAGGCGCTGTCATCGTGACCCTGAACCAGGGCAAGACCTGGGCCGAGCTGGAGCATGAGCTGGGCATGGTGGAGCCGGACCTCATCTTCAATGATGGCATCGATTACGGCTATCGTGCCCAGCTGGAAGCACTTTACGGCGCTCGGCTCCGCCCCATGGATGCCTGGACCGCTGCCCCTGAGGCCGAGATGGTCAACCGCATCGACCACGAGGGTCTGCTGATGCTGATGTTCACTTCCGGCACCACCGGCCGCAGCAAGGGCGTGATGCTGAGCGAGAAGAACTACTTCACCGCCTGCCAGATGTACATCGATGGCCAGAAGTCCATCCTTGACCAGGAGGAGCGGCTGGCACCCCAGAACCTCGACCAGACCTTCAGCCACTTTACGCTGGTGCCCATGTTCCATCTGGCCGGTTTCATCTGCTACTTTGTCTACGGTATGCAGGGCTGGACCCTGAACCTCTGCTGTGATGCCCGCGACCTGCGCCGGGATATGAGCCTGATGCACAGCGATGCCATGTCTACCCCGCCGGTGCTGGTGGAGATGATCTACAACGAGGTCAAGCGCGGCCATGCCGACCGCCTGAACGGGCTGTGGAACCTGAGCTGCAGCTCCGCCATCCTTGATCCCGCCATTCTGAGCGACCTGGTGAAGAATGGTTTCTACATCAATCAGTGCTACTCCATGACCGAGCTGGCCGGCTATGGCCTGCTGAACGTGACCCAGGAGGGCGACCACCTGCGTGCCCTGGGCAAGCCGGACGGCTTCTGTGAGGTCAAGGTGGACGAGACCGGCGAGATCTGCGTCCGCGGCGGCTGCGTGATGCTGGGCTACTATAAGGACCCCGAGACCACTGCCGAGACCATCGACAAGGACGGCTGGCTCCACACCGGCGACCTGGCCCGCGTGGACGAGGAAGGCTACTACTATATGACTGGCCGCAAGAAGAACCTCATTATTCTGGACAGCGGCGAGAACGTCAGCCCCGAGGAGCTGGAAAAGCTGCTGGGCAAGTGCGATGCCATCAAGGAGTGCATCGTCAAGGAGATGGGCAAGAAGATCGGCACCGTGGTCTGCTGTGAGGATGACAAGCAGCAGCAGGTGAAGGCTTTTGTCACCGAGCTGAACCGCACCCTGCCCATGTACAAGCGCATCTCCGTGGTGGAGTGCAGCGCCGAGCCCCTGCCCCGCAACGCGCTGGGCAAGCTGCTGCGCAAGTAAAATCAAACGGGAGAAAAAGGAGCAGACCATGGTAAACAATGTCTATGATCTTGTCACCCGGACAATGGAGCAGGAATTCCCCGGGCGGGTGGCCTTCCGCTGGGTAGAGGATGCCACCGGCACCGTGAAAGAAAAGACCTATGCCGAGTATGCACAGGATATCCGCCGCGCTGCTGCCTGGTTTGCCCGGAACATCCCGGAGGTGGAGGGCAAGCGGGTGGTCCTGCTGAGCCGGAACTGCTATGAGTACGGCGTGAATACCTTTGGCGCTGTGCTGGCCGGGGCTGTTCTGGTAACGATGAACCAGAAAAAGACCTGGGACGAACTGAGCTGGGAGCTGGAGCTGGCAGAGCCTGCCCTCATCCTGAACGATGGGGTGGACTACGGCTGCCGTGACCAGCTGGAGGCTGCGTATGGGGAGCGCCTGCGGCCGATGGATATCTGGAAGGACACCGCGCCCGGCGGGCTGGAAAAGAAGATCGACCCCAATGCCCTGATGGTCATGCTGTTCACCTCCGGCACCACCGGCCGCAGCAAGGCCGTGATGCTGGCAGAGCGGAACTTCTTTACCGTGATGCAGATGCACGTTGCCATGGGCGACCACATGCTGGACTTCAAGCACCGGCAGCTGCCCGAGGACAAAAACGATGTCCTGAGCAACTTTGCCATCCTGCCCCTGTTCCATCTGGGCACCTTTATCTGCCTGTTCTCCTGGCCCTTCAAGGGCTGGGCCCTGAACCTTTGCAGTGACCTGCGGAATTTCTACCGGGATCTGGGCCTGATGCACAGCGATTCCATTGCTGTGGCCCCGGTGCTGATGGAGAGCATCTACAAGGATGTCAAGCGCGGCCGCGCCGATAAGCTGAACGGCCTGTGGAACCCCTGCGGCAGCTCTGCCATGTTCGACAGCGAGCTGCTGCTGGGTCTGGTGGAAAACGGCATGTACATCACCCAGTGCTACGGCATGACCGAGACCTGCGGCGATGGTCTGGTGAACTACGCCCAGGCAGAGCCCCATATCCGGGCGCTGGGCAAGCCGGACGGCCACTGCGAGTACAAGCTGGATGAGACCGGCGAGATCTGTATCCGGGGCGGCTGTGTGATGCTGGGCTACTATAAGGATCCCGAAGCCACCGCCGAGATCATCGACAAAGACGGCTGGCTCCACACCGGCGACCTGGCCCGTGAGGACGAGGACGGCTATTACTATATGGTGGGCCGGAAGAAGAACCTGATCATTCTGGGCACCGGCGAGAACGTCAGCCCCGAGGAGCTGGAAAGAAGGCTCAACGCCTGCCCTGAGGTGCAGGAGTGCGTGGTCAGGGAAATGGGCAAAAAGATCGGCGCGCTGATCTGCTGTGCCGAGGAAAAGCAGGCGGAGGTCCGGGCCTTTATCACCGGGTTGAACCGTACCCTGCCGCTGTACCAGCGGATCACGGCGGTGGAGTTCAGTGCCGAGCCCCTGCCCCGCAACGCCATGGGCAAGCTGCTGCGCAGGTAAGCGCGGAAATTGCGAAAAAAGCGCGAAACCGGGCGGCCTGTGTGTTGCATTTCCTCTATAAAACAGGTATTATAAAACACAGGAATGTCCCGCCCGGCTGGCTAAACCGGCCCGGCGCGTGGCATACTGAAACTGCGCCCTTGCAGGCGATAAAAAATCCCTCACGGAAAGGAAGATTTTTTGATGGAAAGAGCAGAAATCGTGTCTCAGATCCTGGCAATTCTGGAGGATGTGGCAGAGATCTCGCCCGAGGATGTCAACGAAAACAGCGTGATGATGGATGATCTGGATCTGTCCTCTATGGAGATCCTGACCGTCGTGGCCGATCTGGAAGAGACCTTTGGTCTGCGCATCCCCGAAAAGGAGCTGCGCAACTTTGTGACCATCGGCGATCTGGCCGATTATCTGGCCGAGAACGCGGGGTAAATTCCGGATGAATGCAGAGCAGCGTGCGGTGTTTCAGGGCATCGTCTACTACTACCGTGAAAATCAGGTCCTCTGCCGCTATCAGGCCACGCTGAAGGAGGCCGTTGACCCGGCCCTTCTGCAGCAGGCACTGGATGCGGCCCGCCCGCTGGCAGAATATTATTTCTGCCATGTGGTGTGGGAAAAGCGAGAGGCCCGTCTGGAGCCCAACACTGCCCCCTGCCGTGTGCGGCAGGGCAGCACCCAGCCAAAGATCCCCGAGGAGACGAACGATTATCTCTTCTCGCTGGGCTGTGAGGGGAACACGGTCTATCTGGACTGGTTCCACTTCCTGGCCGATGGCCGGGGCGGCGCTCCCTTTTTCACCCTGCTGCTCAAGCTCTACTGCAACCTGCGCTCCAACGCTGGTTTTGTGTGCGAGGCCCTTGCCTCTGACCCGCCCTACGATGTGGAACAGCTGCTGGCCCGCTACCCGGAGAGCCAGGTGGCCAACAACATGCAGAAGGACGTGCTGCAGATCCACGAAGGCACGCCCCATTTTCAGCGGCTGCGGCTGGACAGGAAAAGCCTTGTGGATCTGGCGCAGAAGGAGGGCGTGAAGCCCTTCAGCGCCCTCATGGGGCTGACCTGCCAGGCAGCGCAGCGGTATCTGGAAAAGAATGACCTTGTGTACAGCTATGCCGCCGACACCCGCGCGGCGCTGGGGGTGCCGCATGCCCTGTACAACTGCATTGCCTCCTTTCAGCTGGCCCTGCGGCTGGAACCGCAGGCCCGGCTCCACAGCTTTGCAAAGCGGCTCGACCAGGAGATCCGGGAAAGCCTGACCCCGGAGCGCCGCCTGTTCCGCATGGCCGAACAGATGGGCTGGGTGTATCAGGTGTTCCGGCAGAAGGCCGCGCTCAAGATCAAGAAGCGTGTGTTCCAGATGGGCGAGTACATCAGCGGCTTCCCGGCAGATTTCTGGGTCAGCTACATCGGTAGCCCGCTGCTGCCGCACAGCCCGGAGCTGGAAGCATACCTGACCGATTTCCAGACCTGGGTGCTGCCGGACGGTGCGTCCCTTGCAATGGAGGTCACCAGCCTGCACGGCGTGCTGACCTGCTGCATTGAAAACAAGGTGGACAAGCCCGGCTACCTCGAGGCCCTGCGCGACGTGATGGAGCAGGAGGGCATCAGGGTGCTGGAAGCGGTACATATTTCCTGAAGCAACAATAACAGCGAACCCCCCAGTGCAGATCGCACCGGGGGGTTCGCTGTTTAGTTAGCATCCTCACCCTCTCCGTCATTGCTTGCGCAATGCCACCTCTCCCGAAGGGAGAGGCAAGACATTACAGAGGGCAGATGCTGCGAAGTACAACCTCTCCGTCATCATCGCTTCGCTCGATGCCACCTCCCCTAGTAGGGGAGGCCTTGGCATACCGTCACGTTTTCGAGCGTTGGCGCTTCGCTAATTTTTGCACAGTTGCCGTCAGATCTTTTCTTGCGGCAGATGATGGTTTTGGAGCCGCAGGCGACCATAGCGAAAAATGAATCTCCTGCCAAAGGCTCCCCTACTAGGGGAGCTGTCACGGCGTTAGCCCGTGACTGAGAGGTTGTACGAAGGATAACCTGCCCTCTTTTATGCGTTTATTTTTCCCCAGCTCCGAATAACCTCCCAGCGGCTGACGGAATCCTCCGCGGACGCATCCGGGGCGAGGAGCTGGTTCTCGATGGCCCATGCAAGGGCCTGCTGAACCGGGGCAGCATCGGCAGGGAGAAGAGCAGCGGGGGCTGGGGTCCCGGCGGCTTCCCACAGCAGCAGGGCCAGCTCCCCGGCGTTGTTGGGGATGGCTGCACCGGCAGGCAGGACGGTGTTCAGGTACAGCTCGGTGCCGATCATGTAGCCGGTGTAGCCCAGCACGGCAGCGCCAACACCCGCCGTGCCGATTATGGCGGCGGTGCCCAGAATGCCGGGGCCTTCGCTTTCAATGGTGGCTTCCCGGTACTGGGCTTCCACGGTAACGGTCTTGCCGTTTTCCACCGCATTGGCCGGGATGGTAAAGCTTTCGGCGTTGTAGGCCACATTGGGGTTGCCCAGCAGGCTTTCCTCACTGATGGTCCACTGGTCGAACACCATGCCCTCCGGTACGGCATCCGGGTTCAGGGTCACTTTTGCTTCTGCATCCACCGGCACGGTGCCGCTGGTCAGCGCATCCCTTTCGCCGGTCGTAAAGCTGCCGCCCACCACTTTCAGGGTGTAGGTCTCCGGTTCCGGCTCAGGCTTCGGTTCCGGTTCGGGTTTGGGTTCCGGTTTCGGGTCGTTCAGCAGCAGCTCAAGGTCAGCCGTAAGAGGAAGCTGTACTTCCCGTACCTTGCCGCTGCTCAGGGTCACATACAGGGTGCCGGTGGGCTGGCCGACCACATAAATCTCCTTGGCGGCACTGTCCAGCGCAGTAGCTTCACCGCTCATTTTCAGCGCAGTGATTTTTCCGTTATCAGAAACGGTAATTTTCTTGGCGCTGTTCTCACAGCCATTGGGAACGTTCAGGAACACGCCGTTCAGGGCGCTGGCGCTGCCGGTAACTTCTTTCAGGAAAATGCCGTTGGTGATGGTGGCGTTGCTGTCCACCGTAACCGGGCAGTTCACCGCCACCCTATGGGGGTTCAGCTCGGGGCTGTTAAAATCATAGTTCGTCTTAGCGGCAGGCTCCAAAGTCAGGGTGTCGTTTTCAAACTTCCAGCCGTTGCCGCTGTAATCCTGGGTGCCGCCCTTGGTGCCAACGGGGTAGCCGACTTTATCGATCACCAGCCGGATCAGCATGCTCAGGGTAACGGTGTTCGCAGTGGCGCGTGGTGCGGTGAAAGTGACAGAAAAATTACCGCTACCATCATCGTGATATCTTGCACTTG
>OODF01000270.1_pt1 | contig 42195 bp, 61 predicted proteins | sample 1671431 | NCBI WGS metagenome assembly OODF01 (sample SAMN06348156, study PRJEB24527) | human gut metagenome | biome: human gut; feature: ankylosing spondylitis patient; material: feces | host: Homo sapiens | place: China | collected 2015-10 | reverse complement strand
AAGAGCATTCCGGAATTTTCCGGCAGATGTTTGCGGAACATCAGACCTTTTTCCCGGTTGGCGTTGTCGGCGGCAACTTCGACAGGAACCGTGATGCCTTTCACCATGAGTTTGAGCGTATCGGCTGCGCAAGCATATTGCACGCTCGAGAGAAGTACAAAAGCAGCGGAGAAGAGGGCAATTCTGATATTCGGTGTCATGATAAAAGCGGAAAAATAAAGGAGCTCCGAGAGCTCCCTTCGTTTAATCAAAAACGAATTTTATTAGGCGGGTTTGATGTTGTCAGCCTGTTTGCCTTTTTCGCCTTCTTTCAGGTCGAATGTGACACGCTGGCCTTGTTTCAACGTCTTGAAACCATCCATTTTAATTGCAGAGAAATGGGCGAAAAGATCTTCGCCGCCGTCATCGGGAGTGATAAATCCATATCCCTTAGCGTCGTTAAACCATTTCACGGTTCCTGTTGCCATATTTAAACTTCTCCAAAAAACTGACGGCGATGTCCATTACTCTCACGCGCCTAATACTAAAAACGATTGTCGAACTCTGTGAGCAAGACGAGTGACTGTTACATTCTTATGGGATTGTAAATAAATGTCAATTAGTAAATTTCGCATATAAAAGAAATACAAATTACAGCAAAGGAGGGTAACTTATTGTATTTTCTCTTATAAAGGCGGTTTTCTCGGGGCAGAGTGCTTATATTATCAAGATTGAAATTTTTCCTCTTTCGTAAAAAACGTTGCAGTTACACCACAAGTAATAGCCGAATCTGTAAGAGTTGTAAAAATTTTACCCGTGCATTAACTGAAATTGACACGTTGACGATGCTCGCTAAGGAGACAAAAAAGCCGACATTTCAGCCGGCTGGATAAGTTTGTTTTTGGTCTTAATGACGACCTGAAGAACCGAAACCGCCGGTTCCGCGTTCCGTGGCGACAAATTCGTCGACCACTTCAAAAGTCGGCTGAACGACTGGGACAATAACTAGCTGGGCAATTCGTTCCATTGGCTCGATGGTGAAGGGTGTCTGAGAACGGTTCCAGCAGGAGACCATTAATTCGCCCTGGTAGTCCGAGTCAATAAGTCCGACTAAGTTGCCGAGCACTATGCCGTGTTTATGACCGAGACCCGAACGAGGGAGGATTAAAGCTGCATAACCGGGATCGCCGATGTAGATCGCAAGACCGGTTTTGATGAGCTTGGTTTCACCGGGCTGGAGGACCAGCGGTTCATCCATCACGGCACGAAGATCTAATCCGGCAGAGCCGAGCGAAGCGTAGCTTGGCATTTTTTCGCGGATCTTCGGATCCAAAATCTTAATTTGAAGTTTCATAGGATTAAATCACTCTCTTTTTAAGAAGGTCGGCAAGGGCTTCAATAATCTCTTCGGCAAGTTCGGCTTTAGAACTGAGCTCTTTGGCCTCGATTCCGTTTTTGGTGACAAAAGAAGCCTGATTTTGGGTACTTCCGATCGCAGACGCCGGATTGACGACAATCATATCCGCCGCTTTAGAGTCGAGCTTCTTGCGTGCGTTTTCAGCAAGATTGTCTGTCTCGGCAGCAAAACCGATAACCGCCGAGCACAGGCCGGAATGGCCGACATAGGAAAGAATGTCGGGATTTTTAATAAGCTTGATCGTTAATGTATCCTGACCTTTTTCCTTCTTGAGTTTGCTTTCCGAGTATTCGACCGGACGCCAGTCGCCTACCGCAGCGACGCCGATAAAGGTATCGGGCGTGTGTTCAGCCAGTTCTTTTTTGACTGCCTCAAACATCTCTTGAGCCTGCCGAACGGGGATAACCGCTGCTTTGTCCGGGTAGGACACGCAAACCGGACCGCTGACAATCGTGACCTCGGCGCCGGCGCGAATTGCAGCGGCAGCAATAGCAGCTGCCTGTCGCCCGGAAGATCCGTTGGTGATCCCTCGAACCGGATCAAAAGGCTCAAATGTCGGGCCCGCAGTCATTAGGACTTTCTTTCCGGAAAGGATCGAAGGTGTAAAAAAGGCTTCAACATCTTCCAGAATTTGTGCCGGTTCCCGCAGACGTCCCTCACCGACATCTCCGCAGGCCTGGTTGCCGGCTTCCGGACCGGAAAACAGAACGCCATCCCCTTTTAGGGTTCGAACGTTTCGAACCGTCGCCGGATTTCTCCACATCTGCACGTTCATAGCCGGGCAAAGCATCAGCGGACACTCCCGTGCAAGCAAGGTGCTGGAAACCAAGTCGTCGGCAATACCGTTAGCTGCTTTCGCGATGATATTGGCCGTTGCCGGAGCGACGACGATAAGATCCTTATTCTTGCGAAGAGAAATATGCGGAAGCCGCATTTTAGGATCCCACATATCCTCGGCGACCGGCTTCCCGCTGAGTGTCTCAAACGTCAGCGGCCCAACAAACTGCGCAGCCGCTTTGGTCATCATGACCTCAACATCGGCGCCGGCTTTCACGAGCAGACGGAGAAGTTCACAGGCTTTGTATGCGGCGATACCGCCTGTGACGCCTAAAAGGATATGTTTTCCCTGAAGAGACATTTTCAATCTCCGATTAATTCTTCTTTCCGAAGAACTCAGCCAGGACGACAATGCCGGCGCCGCAGCAAATGCAGATATCGGCGACATTGAAAGCCGGCCAATGGTAGGAGCCTACATGGAAGTCTAAAAAGTCTACGACTACACCGATAGTGAATCGGTCCCAGGCGTTGCCGAGCGCGCCGGAAAGAACCAGAGCAAGACCCAGACAAAGAAATTTGCGGGAGCTGTTGCGGGCAATGATCACGCAGATCACCAAGCTCACAACGATGGCAAGTCCGGCAAAAAGCGGACGCTGCCAGCCGCCGGCATCGGCTAAGAAGGAAAAAGCTGCCCCGCTGTTGTACGCGACGACTAAATTGAAGAAATCCGTGATTCGATCGACATCACCGGTAATGAGGCGATGCTGAATCCAGTTTTTGGTCCACTGATCGAAACCGGTTAATGCCAGTGCAAAAACCAGCCAGCCCAAGAGGGCCGGCCAGTTCCACTGTCTAACGGAAGAGACAGTTTTTCTCATTAGGCAAAGCGTCTGGTTTCAGGCGTGCCGAAGAGGTTGCCGACGCAGCGGCAGCACAGTGTCGGATAGTTTTTATCCTCACCGACGCTTTCCTTGTACTGCCAGCAGCGTTCGCACTTCTTGGCTTCGCTGGGTTTTACCGTAATGACGCGCTCAGGGCTGACGCCGTCAAGTGTGACTTTGCTGGTAATCATAACGAAAGCAGCTTCGTCTCCCAAACCCTTGATCAGGTCGTATTCTTCCTGCGGCAGCTTCAGAGAAACTTCAGCCTGCAGAGAAGAACCGATCAGACCTTTTTCACGCTGACGTTCGATTTCCATCTGAACGTTCGAACGAAGATCTCGGATGATGGACCACTTGTTGAGCAGTTCAACGCCTTCCTTAACATTCGGCAGCTCGGCATAGCGTTCAACGAAGATCGTGCCTTTGTTTTCCGGATTGAAGACGGCGTAAGCCTCTTCAGCGGTAAACGAAAGCGCTGGAGCAAGCAGTTTCAAGAGCGCATCCGTGATGTACCACAAAGCGGTCTGAGCAGAGCGACGAGCCGCGCTGTCAGGTGCAGTGGTATAGAGACGATCCTTGAGGATATCCAAGTAGAAGCCGCCCAAGTCGCCGCTCGCAAAGAGCTGCAGAGCTGCATAAGCAGTGTGGAACTGGTAATGGTCGTACTTGTCCAGAATTTCTTCCTGAAGCGATTTCATGCGGGCAATGGCCCAGCGATCCAATTCAACCATTTCTTCAACAGGGACGGCATCTTTCTTGATGTCGAAGTCGCTGGTGTTGGCAAGCAGGAAGCGGATCGTGTTTCTGAAGCGGCGATAAGCGTCAACAGTTCCCTTAAGGATCTTTTCGCCCAGAGAAATTTCTCCGGTGTAGTCAGAAGAGGCAACCCACAGACGAAGAATTTCGGCGCCGTACTTATCGTTGATTTCAGACGGAGCAATCACGTTGCCGAGCGATTTGCTCATCTTGCGGCCTTGTTCGTCAACGGTGAAGCCGTGTGTCAGAAGTCCTTTATAGGGAGCACGGCCGTCGATGGCGCAGCCCGTGAGCAGAGAAGAGTGAAACCAGCCTCGGTGCTGGTCGCTGCCTTCAAGATACAGATCGGCAGGGTAGGTCAGCTTATCGGCGTGAGAGCCTCTCATCACGGTCATGTGGGTTGTACCGGAGTCAAACCACACGTCGAGCGTGTCTTTGGACTTCTCGTACATTTCCGGTTCCAGATCCGTGAGTTCAGTCGGTGTCAGACGTGTCCAGGCTTCAATGCCTTCTTTCTCGACGACGTCAGCGACTTTGTTGAGAATCTTCATCGTTTCCGGATGCAGTTTGCCGGTTTCCTTATGGATGAGGAAGGGCAGAGGAACACCCCAGTTTCTCTGACGGGAAATACACCAGTCAGGACGGTTGGCGATCATGTTGTGCAGGCGGACTTCGCCCCATTCAGGAACGAACTGAGTTGCTTCAACGGCTTCCAAAGCGGTCTTGCGTAGCGGATCCTTCGGGTCGTTTTCGTTGATGACGCCCTGGGTATCAGCGTTAGCCTCGTCCATACGGATAAACCACTGATTGGTGGCGCGATAAATCAAAGGTGTCTTATGGCGCCAGCAGTGCATGTAGCTGTGCATGACTTCGCCGCGGGACAGCAGATTGCCTGTGACGGCGATCGTGTCGAGAATCTTGTTTTTGGCTTTCCAGACGTTTAGGCCGCCGAAGAGCGGCAGGGAGTCGGCGTATTCGCCGTTGCCCTGGACCGGATTCAGGATCTCGTCGTTGGTGAAGCCGGCGCTCTTGCAGGAGATGTAGTCATCCACACCGTAGGCGGGTGCGGAGTGAACGATGCCGGTACCGGAAGTGGATTCGACGTAGTCGGCCAGCAGAACCGGAGAGAAACGGTCGTAGAAAGGATCGAGGGTTGCCAGCGGGTGCTTGAAACGGATGCCCTTGAAGGCTTCGCCTTTGGCTTTGGCGATAACTTTTCCTTCCATGCCGTAGCGCTTGAGGGCTTCTTCATAGAGGCCTTCGGCAAGAATGAAGCTGCGGTTCGGAGTTTCAACGAGAACGTACTCCAGATCCGGATGCATGTTCAAAGCCTGGTTGGCAGGAATGGTCCACGGTGTCGTTGTCCAAATAACGACGGCGGTCGGTTTTTCCAGCTTGACGCCGAAGATGTCTTCGAGCTTGCCCCTGTCTTCATCGGAAATCGGGAAAGCAACGTCTAATGTCGGAGACTGACGATCCTTATATTCAACTTCCGCTTCGGCCAGAGCGCTTTGGCAGTCAAAGCACCAGTTCACGGGTTTCAGGCCGCGGTAGATAAATCCTTTACCGAGAATTTCGCCTAAAGCGCGAATTTCTTCTGCTTCGGTTTCCGGACGCATGGTGAGGTAGGGATCATTCCAGTCACCCAACACGCCGAGTCTCTGGAAGCCGGCCATCTGAGACTTCACCTGCTCTTTGGCGTAGGCACGGCACTTGGCCATGACTTCTTCCTTCGGAAGATTCTTACCGTATTTCTTTTCGATCTGAATTTCAATCGGCATACCGTGGCAGTCCCAGCCCGGTACGTACGGAGCATCAAAGCCTTCCAATGTTCTGGATTTAAGAATGATGTCCTTCAAAATCTTGTTGACTGCGTGGCCGACGTGAATGTTTCCGTTGGCATAGGGAGGGCCGTCATGCAGAAGGAAGCGCTTTGCACCTTTGCGTGCGGCACGAACTTTGCCGTACACGTCCTTTTCCAGCCATTCTTTAATCCAGGCCGGTTCGCGCTTCGGCAAGTTGCCGCGCATCGGGAAGGGTGTGTCGGGTAAATTCAGAGGATATTTTTTTTCTTCAGCCTGAGGCTGCTTTTTCTGAGAAGAATCAGTCATTTTAGTCCTTGGCCCCCTCGGGCTCTTCAAGGGTTAATCGAAAATCAGATACGAAGTCCTAAGATCTGTTTGGCTTTGAGCTGATCATCGGCAATCGCTGCACGGAGTTCTTCAAGAGAACCGAACTTTTTCTCATCCCGAATCTTGGAGAAGAATTCGACCTTAACATCCTGGTCGTAAAGATCACCGTGGAAATTGAAGAGATGAGTTTCCAGAAGATACTCGCCGTGATCGTCTACCGTCGGTCTTCTTCCGACACAGGCCACGCCTTCAATCGGACGAGGTCCGATACCGTGCGCTTTGACGGCATAAACGCCTTCAATGGCAGGTTTGGCCTTGGAATGCGGCGGCAGAATACGCTGATTGATCGTCGGGAATCCGAGCGTGCGTCCGAGCTGTTTGCCGTGGAGAACCCGGCCGCTGATCATGTAAGGACGTCCTAACATGTAGTTGGCAGTCGGAATATCGCCTTCGGCTAAAGCATGGCGAATGCGGGAGCTCGAGATCGGCGCATGCGTGTGATAGAGCATCGGCATGGGATGAACTTCGAAGTGAAATTCTTTTCCCAGCTGCTCCAAAAGCTTGATGTCGCCGGCGCGTTTGTCGCCGAAACGGAAATTTTCTCCGACGGTCACCCAGCGGGCATGAAGTCCGTCCACAAGGATTTCCTTCACAAAGTCGTAGGGAGAGAGCGAAGCTAAATGTTCGTTAAAGCGAAGAATGTAAACACGCTGGATACCGCAGGCTTCGATGGCTTCCACTTTATCGTGCAGACTCGAGATACGGCGCGGAGCGTCTTCGGGATTAAAAAATTCGCGCGGATGAGGTTCGAAAGTTAATACGGCCGGGCAGAGCAGTCTGGCGTGCGCTGCTTCAACAACTTCATGAAGAAGAGCTTGGTGGCCGCGGTGAACTCCGTCGAAGTTTCCGATGGCAACCGCACAGTCAAGCCGTTCTTCAGGACTCGGCAGTCCCCTAAAAACCTTTTTCATCCTTAATGTTCCGTGAACAAATTAATCAGTTTCAAAAACAGAATTCGGACACGAGAAAAATGGTCCGAACCACTGATTATAAAAGACGCTCGGCGAAGGCTCCGACGGATGAATATGAAAATTCTTGTTAGAAAAGCCTTTTCTTTCAAAACCAACGGAGAACAGTGGCAAAATCTCGGTATTCATTACGAACACATCCGATCATGTCTAAAAATATCGTTGTCTTAATCTCAGGAAGAGGCAGTAATTTCAAAGCGGTTTACGAGCGTTCCGTTCAGGAAAATTGGCCGGAGAAATACGACGTCCGAATTTCCGGCGTTATCTCCAACCGCCCGGAAGCCGGAGGGCTCACTTTTGCAAAGGAAAACAACATTCCTTTTAAAGTGATTGATCACAAGGAATTCCCTACCCGCGAAGCTTTTGAAGAAGAGCTGGTCAAGGCCTGCGAGGATTTCGATGCCGACCTTATCGTTTTGGCCGGCTTCATGAGAGTTTTGACGCCGCTGTTCGTTAATGCATTTGAAGGAAGAATTCTTAACATTCATCCTGCACTGCTTCCGATGTTCCCCGGACTTCATACCCACGAAAGGGCGTTAGAAGCCGGAATTCGAATTCACGGTGTTACTGTTCACTTTGTGTCGGCAGTATTAGACGGAGGTGCAATCGTAGGACAGGCTGCAGTGCCCGTTCTCGCAGGTGATACATCGGATGAATTGGCGGCGAGGGTTTTGAAGCAGGAACATATCCTCTATCCTCGCGCCGTGCGTCTTGTTGCCGAAGGAAGAGTCAGGTTAGAAAACGGTAGAACGATTATGGATAGAGAAGCAAGTCAGGAACTTGCGATTCTCGGCTGATCCGCTCTGCCACACGGAGTAATAAATTGGAATCTAAAACGAATAGAAGCGGGGCCGCTCGTCCGGGCAGACGCCGGGAAGCGCCCAAGCGCCATTTGACGGATCGTCAGCGCGCAGCCAAAGAACGTTTGGCCCGTATGTCGCCGGAAGAAAGAAGAACACACGATCCGAAGAAGGCGCCTAATCCTCGAATGAAGAGTACGCATAACGGCGAAGTTCGCATTACTTCTCTGATTGTGGACGAACTCGCCAAGGCTCTGCGCAAGATTTTGAAGCTGGACGGCCCGGCCGATGTTCTGATGAGCCTTTATTTCAAAAACGCTCGTCACCTCGGCCCGCGTGAAAGAACCATCATTGCCGCAGCCATCTACTACACGATGCGTCATCTTTCGATGATCACTTGGCGCATGTCGCCGGTTTGCCCGGCTAAAGCTCCGAAGCTGACGGGGCTGCTCACGCTCGCCCTGCAGTACGGCATCGACAATATTCCGGACGCTATCCTCGGACGCGAAAAAGAGCCTCTGAAGAATATGCTTCGTCTGAAGAATTCCGAGGCTCCGAAAGAAATTCAGGCTGAAGTGCCGAAATGGCTCTACGATAAAGCCGTGGTCCAGTACACGGATCACAAGGCTTTGTTTGAAGCCATGCAACAGAGTGCTCCTCTGGATCTGAGAGTCAACACGCTCAAAGCGACGCCTGATGAAGTCATTGAAGAGCTGACTCAGCACGGCGTTCAGGCAGAAAAGGGTCAGTACTCTCCGGAATGCGTTCGTTTGAACATCAAACCGGCATTGACTCAGTGGCCGATTTATAAAGAAGGTAAGGTTGATGTTCAGGATGAAGGCTCGCAGCTGATTGCTCGTCTGGTTCAGCCCAAACGCGGCGAAATGGTTTGCGACTTTTGTGCGGGCGCCGGCGGAAAGACTCTGGCCTTAGGCGCTCTGATGAAGTCAACCGGCCGCATCTACGCTTTCGATGTCAACGAAAAACGTCTTGCCGGTCTGACACCGCGTATGCGTCGTGCCGGTTTGTCCAACATTCATCCGGCCGTGATTCGCAATGAACACGACCTGCGTGTGAAGAGACTCTACGGAAAGATGGGCAGAGTCCTAGTCGATGCTCCGTGTTCCGGCACCGGAACGTATCGCCGCAATCCGGACCTGAAGTGGAGATTCGGAGAAGAAGAGCTGGATCGAATCAACGAGATTCAGAAATCCGTGATTCGTTCTGCGGCAAAGATGCTGAAAGCCGGCGGCCGTTTGGTCTACGCAACATGCTCGATTCTGCAGAGAGAAAACCAGGACGTCATCAATGACTTCCTGGCTGAAAATCCGGATTTCCGTCTGCTCAATTCCTACGAAATCTTAGGCAAGCAGGGAATCGAAATCTCTCCCTACCAGGCTCAGAGATTCGGAGACTTCTTCGTGATGCTGCCCCAGCTCAACGGTACCGACGGATTCTTCGGAGCCGTGCTCGAAAAGGTCAAGCCCGAGTCCAAACGCAAAGCTTCGAAGGACGAAGAAGTGAAGGCCTCCGAACTTCCGGCACCGGAGCAAAAGGAAGAAGCCCCGACGGAAACCGCAGTACCGGCCGAAGTTCTCCAAGCAGATAAACCTTCCGATGATGTGAAGGAGGAATTGCCTGAGGTCGTCGAAGAACCGGCAAAAGCGTAAGTTCTGAAAAATAAAAACTCGCGGTCTTGAAATTCTCAAAACCGCGAGTTTTTTATGCTTTTTTGGAGGCAATAAAAAACCGAGACTTGCGCCTCGGTTTTCTAAAACCTTACCGAATTACTTCAGCTTGGTTTCTTTGTAGATCACGTGCTTGCGGGCAACCGGATCGTACTTGGACATTTCCATCTTGCCACTAGAATTGCGTTTGTTCTTAGTGGTTGTGTAGAAGTGACCTGTACCGGCGGTAGAAGCCAGTTTGATTTTTTCACGAATACCTTTCGCCATGGTGAACTCCTATTAGATTTCGCCGCGGGCGCGAAGGTCCGCCAGAACTGCTTCAATGCCGTTCTTATCAATCGTACGCAATGCAGCGTTAGTAACTCTCAAACGAACCCAGCGATTTTCGCTTTCAACCCAAAAACGGCGGTACTGCAGATTGGGCATGAAGCGGCGCTTGGTCTTGTTATTCGCGTGCGAGACGCGATTGCCAACCATGGGAGCCTTGCCGGTGACTTGACACACTCGTGCCATCGCTAACTCTCCAGAATAATAACTGTTATAAAAAACTTTTCTCGCGCCGAAATACTGCCTCGGGGAGAACCAAAAACAGCGATTATACTGATTTTTCAAACTTTTTGCATTGGTCCCCGACACTTATTTTCCGATCGCAGGTCTGAAGGAGTAAATTGGCGGATCAATGACTTACGCTTTTCGAAGCCGATTTAACGCGGAAGCCGTGATTCTTCCTGTCTCGGACAAGAATGACCTCGGTTTTCAGGAACGAATCCGGATCGGAAAATCAGCGTTTCTATTAATATGTAAGAACATTTGATCTGCATTTATCGTTAAAAATTATGAAAATTCTGCTGGCCCAGCCAAGAGGCTTCTGCGCCGGTGTTGACCGTGCGATTGCGATCGTTGAAAGAGCACTTGCAGTGCACGGCGCGCCGATTTACGTCCGCCATGAAATCGTTCACAACAAACATGTCGTCAATTCCCTGAGAGAAAAGGGTTCGATTTTTGTGAACGAAATCGACGAAGTGCCCGACGGTTCGGTTCTCGTGTTCTCTGCGCACGGCGTTCCGAAAGCCGTCGAAGAAAAAGCCAGGGCTCGCGACCTGACGATTTACGATGCGACGTGCCCCCTGGTGACTAAAGTTCATATGGAAGTCACCAAGATGCACAAGCAGGGCTACCGCATCATCATGATCGGACATGCCGGCCATCCGGAAGTGGAAGGGACGGTAGGACAGGTTGACTCGGACATCAACGTCATCGAAAAACCCGCACAGGTCTGGGATCTCGAGGTTGAGAATCCCGAGAAGGTTGCTTATGTCAGTCAGACAACGATTTCCTACGATGACGCCAAAGAGCTGATTCAGGAATTAAAGAAGCGCTTCCCCTTGGTCGCTGAACCTAAAAAAGCAGATATTTGCTACGCCACCCAGAACCGTCAGGACGCCGTCAAGGAATTAGCACGCCGCGTGGACCTCGTACTGGTAGTCGGCTCAAAGAGCAGCTCGAACTCCAATCGACTAAGAGAAGTCGCCGAAGGCGCCGGAACAAAAGCTTATCTGCTAGACGATGCCGGAGAAATTAATCCTGACTGGTTTAAAGGCATAGAAAGAGTCGGCATTACGGCAGGTGCCAGCGCCCCGGAAATCTTGGTCGACGAAATCGTCGAAAAACTCAGGACACTCGGTGCCGACGAAGTCGAAACCATGGCCGGTCAGCAGGAGGATGTGAAGTTCCCTCTGCCTAAGGGACTGTGGAAGAAAGACTTGGAGAATGCTCGTGAGAATCAAAAATAATCAGGCGATCTTGAACGCCCCGTTCGGTTCGATCCTTTTGACGTTTGCAGACGGCGATCTCATTAAATGTGAGCTGTCGGAAGCAGCCGTCGAAGAAGACCTCGGGAGCTTTGTCGGCCACAAGGCGGTCAAAGCTCTGCAATCCTATTTAAAAGGCGATATCCATGTCTTGGATAGCTGGAAGCCCAGTGAAGACGGCACGGAATTTCGCCGTCGGGTGTGGAAGGAAATCGCTAAGGTTAGAGCCGGTGACACCGTAACGTACGGTCAAATCGCCGATTCTCTCGACAGCTCTCCTCGCGCAGTCGGTTCTGCCTGCGGAGACAATCCGCTTCCGATTTTTGTCGGCTGCCATCGTGTTGTCGGGAAGAGCAATTTGGGCGGATTCGCACATTCCGCAGAGAATGTCTCAATAAAATGTTGGCTGCTCAAGCACGAACAGCAAAACATGTGAGGAGTTTGAATGAGTAAAAAAGAACATGTTTCTGCCACGCCGGCAACCATGTGGCTGAAGCAGCATAAAGTGCCTTTCGAAGACGGAATTTATGAATATGTGGAACACGGCGGCACAGCTCAGGCGGCCGCGTGTTTCGGGGTAGATGAGCATAACGTCGTAAAGACGCTCATCATGCAGGACGAGCATGAGAAACCGCTCGTTATCCTGATGCACGGTGACCGCGAAGTCTCTACCAAGAATCTGGCCCGTCAAACAAATCGTAAACACATTGAACCATGCAAGCCTGCAATCGCTGAGAAAAATTCAGGCTATCAGGTCGGCGGAACTTCCCCGTTTGGCACGAAGAAGAACATGCCGGTTTACGTCGAAAAAACGATTTTGGATTTGCCGTTCATTTACATCAACGGCGGCAGACGCGGCTATAACGTCAAGATCGATCCCAGAGTTCTCAAAGACCAATTAGGCGCAATTGAAGTGGAGTGCGCGATCGAAAAGTAGTCTTTAGAAACAAATTTTAAGCAGATATAGGAAGAGCCGAGGTTTGTGAACTCGGCTCTTTCATTAGGTGTGTAGTTTGTAAGGTTCAGCCGGAATCTTCCGGTCCCCACTAAAACTAATCGTTATCGTTCGGATGCTCTAGAGACCATCTCGGTTTAATAGAAAATCCGTCCGGTTTTTTGTTTTTCAGATCTTTAATTTCAGCTAAGTGAGCACCGGCGGCGGCCGCAATCATGGCGCCGTTATCGGTGCAAAGCGCCTGCGGCGGGAAGAAGACTTTGACGCCGCGTCTGCGGCAGGCTTCCGTCAGCCGAGTCCTAAGCTGTTTGTTCGCGCTGACGCCGCCTGCTGCAACCAGAGATTTATTTCCGGTTTTCTTCAGTGCTTTCAGGCATTTCGTGACTAGAACGTCTGAGACGGAATCGACGAAGGCGCGTGCCAAATTATTCTTAAATTCTTGAGACAGAGGTTTCGGTTCCTTGCGAACCGTGTTCATAACCGCCGTCTTGAGGCCCGAAAAGCTGAAATCCAAATTCGGCGCATGAATCAAAGGGCGCGGAAGCTCAATGGCGCCGGGTGTACCTTTCTCGGCAAGCGCAGAAACGGCCGGTCCGCCCGGGTAAGAGTATCCGAGTGCCTGTGCGGTTTTATCAAACGCTTCGCCTGCGGCATCATCCAGCGTCTCCCCGAGAAGCTCATAGTCGCCTAACGCACGAACTTCCATAATTTGGGTGTGGCCGCCCGAGACAAGCAGAGCGATGAAAGGAAACGACGGTTTGTCGTCAGCCAAGAGGGAAGAGAGAAGGTGACCTTCTAAATGATGAATGCCGACAACCGGAATATCCAACGCCAGTCCGATACCGTAAGCGACGGAATTACCGACGAGGAGTGCTCCGGCAAGTCCCGGACCTTCCGTAACAGCAACGGCATCTAAATCCTGCGGTGTCTTGCCGGCTTTTTTCATCACCTCGTTGAGCAAAGGAATAATGCGGCGAATATGGTCGCGGCTGGCAAGTTCGGGCACGACACCGCCGTACAAACGATGCATTTCGATTTGTGTGTGAAGTGCATCTGCAATAAGACCTTTGTCTGTGTCGTAGAGGGCAACACCCGTTTCGTCACAGGAAGATTCAATTCCGAGGATCAGCATTCTCTTTATCGATGAAAAATAGCTAAAGTCAAATTTTAGCCTTACTGAGCCTTGTGAGTACTGTAGTAGATATCGCGCGTCACAATGGCGAATGCGTTGTCTGCGGTCGAGCCTCCGCAGAGCTTTTCTCTGACTTCCTCACTGATTTTTACGAATTCGTCATAGGTCGGCACTTTTTCGGAAACCGCAACGCCTCTTGCATTGAGGTATTTGCGGCTCGGGCCGTCAAGCGGGAAATACTTTGTCGGGCAGACCCAATACATGCCCATGGTCAGGTTGAACTTGATGCCGTATTGGTGCTGAGTCATCTGATTAAAGAGTTCGGCGACCTTGTCGTTTTTTCCGAAGAGTCCTAAATAGAGCGTCCACAAGTTATTAATGTCTTCTGCAGTCTTGCCGTCTTTAAAGCCGAAGAACATCGAGTTTTCGTTGTTGAGCGGAGAAACGCCGCGGAAGTCCGTCGGCGCCGGTTCGTCGACCTTCAGGAAAATTTTGAAAGCCTTTGCAACTTCCGCCTTCTTTTCCTGAGAGATGTGACGGTTCATCACGCCGAAAACAGTGAAAGGATCAATGTCCGTGAGCTTTTTGTGATCGGGGCCGTGAAGGTAATTCGTTTCTTCAGGCAGTGCTGAATAAAGCCAGCTTAAGAGTTCTTCTCTGCGGTTGGAATACGCGCACAGTTTCCTTGCGGCCGCAGGATTAAATTTTGTCCATGAGTAATCATTGTCCATTTTTTGAGCTCCTTCAGCAAAAGAAGAATCTATTGTGGGTCGAGATAAAAATAGGTGTTGCGTTAGGTGCTCAATTCGATCTTTTCAGCTAGGAAAATTGCCGTCTTTCCGAGGTCGCAGACTAAATAAATTGTTACTTAAATGAGATAGTTAAGGCACGGAAGTGAAAAATGCATTAGAATTGCTGACTTTCGAGTAGGGGAAGGCCTGTGCATTCCGCTTACTCAACCAAGAAACTATTTTTAAACAGTTATTTAGTTTAGGTGCTCGATGCCCACAATCCGTGTTAAAGAAAATGAACCTTTTGAAGTTGCTCTTCGTCGCTTTAAGCGTACGATCGAAAAGAGCGGTCTTTTAACTGAACTTCGCGCTCGCGAATTCTATGAAAAACCGACTGCTGAACGCAAACGCAAAAAAGCTGCCGCTATCAAGCGTCACTACAAGCGTCTTCGCAGCATGATGCTCCCGAAGAAGCTCTACTAATTCTTCAAGCACTTCAAAACAGAGGCAGTTATGAGTTTAAGAGACCAGATCACCTCTGATATGCGCGACGCGATGCGCGCTCATGACAAAGAAAAACTGAGCGCGCTTCGTATGCTTCTTTCTTCCATCAAACAGAAAGAAGTCGACGAGCAGATCACCGCAGATGATGCTGTCATTCAGCAGATCATTGCAAAACTGATCAAGCAGCGCAAAGACTCAGTTGAACAATATCTGGCCGGAAATCGTAAGGATTTGGCCGATAAAGAGTCTGCGGAAATTAAGACATTCGAAGTCTATTTGCCCGCTCAGCTTTCTGATGAAGAAATTCAGAAAATCGTTGACGAGGTTGTGACTTCCGCCGGACTCAGCGGCCCGGCTGCCATGGGCAAAGCCATGGGAATGATCAAGCCGAAAGTCGCAGGCAAAGCTGACATGGGCAGAGTTTCCGCACTGCTTAAGGCAAGACTGGCTCAGTAAGCTGGAAGATTTTATAAAAGACGTCCTGCGGGACGTCTTTTTGTTTATAGCGGCAGGATCTTTCAAAACAGTTTCCATCCCCGCCTTTTCTTGTGAGAGTTTGATTCTTGATCGCACAGTCTTTTATTAAAGAACTGCTTGACCGAGCAGACATTTACGAGGTCGTTAACCGCAGAGTTCCTTTGCAGCAAAAGGGCGCTTCGGCTTGGGCGTGCTGTCCCTTCCATAATGAAAAGAGTCCGAGCTTTTCAGTGAACCGCGAACGCGGTTTTTATCACTGCTTCGGCTGCGGAGAACACGGCAACGCCATCAGCTTCTTAATGAAGTATGAGAATCTTCCGTTTGTCGATGCAGTCGAAAAGCTCGCCTCTGAATTCAGCATGCAGGTTCGCTACGAAGGCGGCGCACCTAAACCCAAGAGCGGTAAACCGCGTTTGTCCGAGATTATGCAGAGGGCGATGGAGTTTTACCGCGATAAGTTCAACAGCGACAAGTTTTCCCAAGACTACCTCCATAACCGCGGACTCAAAGACGAAACCATCGAGCGTTTCGGCATCGGCTTCTCGCCGGATGCCTGGCATAACTTAGACGCCGTCTTCACACCTGACCTCAAACCCTTGCTTTTAGAGGCCGGTCTTCAGAGAACCGGTCAGAGCGGAAACGTCTACGATTTCTTCCGCAACCGCCTGATGTTCCCGATCCGCAATATTCGCGGACAAGTCATTGCATTTAGTGCGCGAACCATGATCGGGGAAGAGCCTAAATACATCAACACAGGCGACACTCCGATTTTTACGAAAGGCTCCGAAGTCTTCGGTTTGTACGAAGCGCGCAAAAGCATTCAGGATAAAAAGCGCGTCATCGTGGTCGAAGGCCAGATGGATGTGATTCAGCTTTCTCAAGCCGGATTCGGAGAGGCCTGTGCACCACTGGGTACAGCGATTCGAGCTGAGCATATTGAACGCCTTCTTAAGATGACCGATCACGTCATTTTCTCGTTTGACGGAGATGCGGCAGGGCGTAAGGCGGCAAAGCGCGCGATGGATTTGTCGCTTCCGCTCTTGGATGATGCTCAGAAAGTCAGTTTTGTGTTCCTGCCCGAGGGCGAAGATCCCGACAGTTTGGTCAAGAAGTCCGGCGCTCCCGCCTTCGAAGAGATGCTCAAAAAGGCGCTGCCGCTTTCCAGTTACCTGATTGAAGCATTGTCTCAAGGACTGGATTTAGCCGTTCTTGAAGACCGCAACGCATTTATTGAAGAAGCATCTCCGCTCGTTCGTAAGACAAAAAGTCCGCTTCTGCGCGATGGCTTAATCGAACGTTTGAGCACGGCAGTCGGCTATAAGAATTCCGACGAACTCCGTAAATATTTCGGTTTTCCTGTGTTGCCGCCGGCGGCTCCTCAGAGACCCAGCGGCTTTGGCAATCAGCGATACAGCTTCGGAAGAGGCTACGACCGGTATAAGACGCCGCGGATTCCGACGTCGACCGGACGAAGTATTCCTCCGACGGCAGACGCCCCTTTAATGGCACTCCTAAGAAACTTTCTGCGTTTTCCTCAGCTGGCCCTGGAATTTGAAGGCATGCTCGCCGAGCAGCTGTCTGAGAGCAATTCTCCGGTTTCGGAATTGTTGTTCAAAGTGATTGAGCGAGTGACGCACGAGGATGAGAGCGGCCACACGCTTGCCCAGTTCCTGGCTGACCTTCCGGGACCTGCCGATGAAAATTTCGAAAAAGAAATGGATTCGGCCCGTTCAATGATTTCCACCTTCTTACTGGAAGAGGGCATTGATTCGGTCATTCGAAAAGGGCTGAGTCAAGGACAGATACTTCAAACACCGCTGGAAGCAGCGCGATTGGAATGCCGCCGTATCCTCCTTCAGATGGAGCTGAATCGCGTCGAGGTGCAGCGTCGGGCTTTGTCGACAAAGGGCAACTTAGATGACGCTGACAGAAAAGTTTTCAGAGACTTGATGCAGCTCGATCAGGATCTCCAGAAAGAAATCAAATCCATTGATGCGGGTATTAACGATATTCTGCTGAGAAAACGAGAGAAGTAAGAATGTTAGAAGTTCTGACAGTCGGCAGTTTTTGCGCCTCTCTTTTTTATTGTCTCTTCACAGGCACATCGATCCTCTACGCGCTGATTTTCGCGTTTTTCCTTTTCTGCGGCTATGCCCTTTATCGCGGCTTTAGCCTGCTGGAAATCGGAAAGGCTTGCCGTCAAAGCATTGCTAAGATCAGCAACATCATCATAGTGATGCTCTTAATCGGAGCGTTGACCGCGTCCTGGCGAGCCAGCGGAACGATCGCCTACCTTGTCAGCTATGCCTCCGAGATCATTTCTCCTTCTTGGAGTCTCCTGGGCACCTTTATTTTGAATGCCGCCTTGAGTTCTCTGATCGGGACTTCTTTTGGTACCGCGGCAACGATGGGTGTAGTTACCATGTCGCTGTGTGTCGCTATGGGCGTATCTCCGTTTTGGGCCGGCGGAGCTGCTCTTGCCGGTGCATATGTAGGAGATCGCTGCTCTCCGGTATCGACCAGCGCGCAATTAGTCTGTGCTGTTACCGGTACGGAGCTCTATAAAAACATTAAAAATATGCTGAGGACTGGGTTGATCCCGTTCCTCCTTGCGTGTCTCATTTACTTTTTTGTAGGAAACGGGCAGGGCGCCCAAGCCGCGGATATTGACCTGACAAAACTTTTTAGTCAGGAATACATTCTGTCTGCTTGGACCTTGATTCCGGCCATCGTTCTGTTAACGATGGTCATGCTCAAGGCCGACATTAAGCTCACTATGATCGCGAGTATCGCATCGGCTTTCGTCACAGCGCTTTTCTTGAGAGATTTAGGTTCTATTGAACTTTGCAAGATTTTATTCAGCGGATATCAGGCAGCTTCCCCTGAAGTGGGGCGTCTCATGAACGGCGGCGGAGTTCTTTCGATGATTCAGGTTTGCTGCATCATCTCTATCTCCTGCACGTTTGCCGGGATTTTTGAGTTGACGGGGATGCTGAGACGTTTAGAAAGCGGCATTGCTTATCTCGGTGCGAAGGCAGGCGTTTTCCTGACAATTACGCTGACCGCCTTGGCGACGGCTGCTTTATCCTGCAACCAGATGCTTGCAGTTATTTTGACCGAGCAGCTTTGCAATAAGATCCAGCCGGATAAAATCAAAATGGCCGCTTCATTGGAAAACACCGCAATTGTCATTGCCCCGTTGATTCCATGGTCCATCGCCGGTGCTGTACCTGTGGCAACGATCGGTGCGCCTCAAAGCTGCGTTATTGCAGCGGTCTTCCTTTGGATGCTTCCGGTATGGGGCATTCTCGTCGAAAAAGTTCTTCGCAAAACCTACCCGACATTCTCCTAAGCTGATTATCAAAAAACTCCTCAATTTGCGACGAATTCGCAAAAATTAAGGGAAGGGCCTTGACAGGCATGGTAAAATTACCTTACCAAAATAGTCGGTAGGGCTATTTGCGCGCCCAGGAGATCGAGGATAGATCGGAGGCGCTTTAAAAACCCTGAAATTGAGTCGGGTGTTGAAGGATTTACGTATCGGTCCAACGCTATGGCCGCTGAAATTTTTTGCTTCCTTCGACCGGCCGTTTCAGGTTAATTCGTTAAAGACAGGCGGAATTTTACACGAGCAGTTTTGCGGTGCATTTTTTCCGCTTTTGTTTTTTCGATCGTTTGATGCGTAGTCATCATAAGGTGGAACATGGCAACAGCCAAAAAAACAACTAAGAAGACAACTACGAATGCAGGCGCTGATACTACAGAAAAAGTAGGAGCAGCCGAAACTACTGCAGCAACCAAGACCGCTGCAAAGAAAACAGCCGCTAAAACAACGGCAACGAAAGCTACAGCTGCAAAGAGAACTCGTACTCAGAAGGCAGCTGCTGAAGAAACGGTTGCCGAAGTGACGGCAGAACCGGTTAAAAAAACGACGAGAAAGACATCGGCGGCTAAAGCCACACCTTCTAAAGCTGCTGAAGAAACCCCCGTAAAAAAGACAACTCGAAAGACAGCAGCTAAATCTGCCGCAGCTGACGAAACTGCTGGCGAAGCCGTAGCCGCAAAAGCTCCTGCTAAGAAAACAGCTGCTAAAAAGACAACGGCAAAGGCAAAACCTGAGGCCAAACGCGGCCGTCCCGGCAGAAAAGCAAAAGTTGAGACAACTGAGGACGACTTGGTTGGTGATAGCGACGACGACTCCATCGATGAAGAAGTCGCAATCGCTGAGTCCTATGTTCCGCCGGCTTCTGTTCGCGGAAAAGGCAAGGCACGTGACAAGGCAATGAAAGAAGCCTTGAACCGTAGCTATGCTCATCATGAAGAAGACGATAAAGAAACTCGTTTGAACAAGCTTAAGGCGTTAATTCGCATGGGTAAGGAAAGAGGCTATCTGACTTACTCTGAAGTTAACGACCACATGCCGGAAAATATCGTCGATCCGGATCAGATCGACCAGATCATTTCGACATTGGCTGACTTGGGTATTCAGGTTTACGAACAGGCCCCGACCGCAGACGATTTGCTCATCGGCGATTCTGTTCCGACTGCCAGCGACGACGCAGCGGAAGAAGAAGCTGAAGCTGCTTTGGCCACCGTTGACAGCGAATTTGGCCGTACGACTGACCCTGTCAGAATGTATATGAGAGAAATGGGTTCCGTCGAGCTTCTGACTCGCGAAGGCGAAATTGAAATCGCAAAGCGAATTGAAGACGGCTTGAAGCACATGGTTCACGCTATTTCCGGCTGCCCGACAACGATCGTTGCTATTTTGGAAGACGCTGAAAAGGTCAGAAACGGCACAATGCAGATCGACCAGATCGTGGACGGCTTGGTTGACGGTTTGGATGAAGAAGCCAGCGAGCAGGTGGCTGAAGACGACGAAAGCACGGACATTGGTGCTTCCGGTATGACGGCAGGTCAGATTGACGAACTCAAGACAGTCGTTCTTGCCAAACTCGACCACTGCAAAGAGCTTTATCAAGATCTGAAGCATGCCTACGAGGCTGAAGGTTACCGTTCTCCTGCCTTTATTAAGGCCCAGGATGCAATCCAGGAAGAACTGCTTTCTCTGCGCTTTACAGCTAACACTGTTGAACGCTTGTGCACCATGCTGAAAACGCAGGTTGAAGAAGTTCGTAAGTACGAAAGCCGTATTTACGACATCGTCGTCAATCGTGCAAAGATGCCGCGTGAGCTGTTCCTCAAGGAATTCCTTGACAACGAAACGAACTTGGCATGGTCTCAGGCAATTGCAGAGAGCGATAAGCCTTACGCAATCGACGTCAAACGTAAGCTTCCTGAAATTCAGCATCTCCAGCAGCAGCTTCAGAATATTCAGAATGCTGTAACGCTGCCTCTGAAGGATCTGAAGGACGTTTACAACCAGATGGCAACCGGTGAGGCTAAGGCTAGAAAAGCTAAGCGCGAAATGACCGAAGCTAACCTTCGTCTGGTGATTTCTATTGCTAAGAAATACACCAACCGCGGTTTGCAGTTCCTCGATCTGATTCAGGAAGGCAACGTCGGCTTGATGAAAGCTGTTGATAAGTTCGAATATCGCCGCGGATATAAGTTCTCTACTTATGCCACATGGTGGATTCGTCAGGCTATTACGAGATCTATTGCTGACCAGGCCAGAACCATTCGTATTCCGGTTCACATGATTGAAACCATCAACAAGATGAACCGTATTTCTCGCCAAATCCTCCAGGAAACCGGTGTTGAGCCGGATCCAGCAGAGTTGGCTGAGAAAATGGATATGCCGGAAGATAAGATCCGTAAGATCCTGAAGATCGCTAAGGAACCGATTTCTATGGAAACCCCGATCGGTGACGACGAGGATTCGCATCTTGGAGATTTCTTGGAGGACTTCGGAACTGTTGCTCCTGCGGAAGCCGCTCAGCAGTCCAGTCTTACCGAGATCACTAAGGAAGTTCTGGATTCTCTGACTCCGAGAGAAGCCAAGGTTCTAAGAATGCGTTTCGGCATTGAAATGAGCACCGACCACACGTTGGAGGAGGTCGGCCGTCAGTTCGATGTTACTCGTGAAAGAATTCGTCAGATTGAGGCCAAAGCCCTTCGTAAGCTTCGTCATCCAAGCCGTTCGGATAAGTTGAAGAGCTTCATGGAAGGCGGAAGCAATAACTAAGATTTAAAAACACGAAGTAGGGGCCGGAATTTTCCGGCCTTTGCTTTATCTGGAGCCGGACTGATTAACAGTTTGTTGTGCTATGTAGGTTCTTTTAGAACTCGGAGATGTTTATCTATGTTCGGCTAACTACGGAATTGATATAGAAGAGTTTTTTCTCGTGTCTCACTGGTTCCTGGTTCAAGTCCAGTTGGGGCCACCAATCCCCATTCTACATAGTGCTATATCCCGCTACAACGCCCTCTAATCCACATTATTTTTAGGTGGGTTAAGCTACAAGACGCTACATTTTTCATTAAAATGTACGTGATTTTGTACGTGCGCGTGTACGCGATTTAATTTGTTTGAGCGCGCGTACCTTGTTCTTTAGAAAAAACGCATTTTTGTACGTGATGTACGCGGTAGAGGGAACATGGCAGCGATAATTCAAACATCGGCAGGAACGTATTCAGTTCGTTGGAGAGCTGAAGGCAAACACCGGGCTAAGACATTTAAAACTAAATCTGAGGCAAGAAATTTCCTTCGACTCTTGGAGGATGAGGGGCTCGCGGCTGCTTCCAGCCTGACGTTTTTGGAGGCAATCGATATTTACGAGAAAGAAGTTACGCCTACGAAGCGGACCCAGCGACAAGAGCTTTTTAAGCTTAACAAGCTCAGAAAATTGGAATTTGCGAATCGCCTCCTGAGAGACATTCATCCTGCCGACATTGAGCGGTATGTCAACCAACGGAAGATCACGCCGAGTTTAAAAACCGGAGGCATGATCAGCGATTCCACAATAATCAAAGATGTAAACCTCATAAGCTCGATTTTCCGGCACGCAATCAAATTAGGGTTGGCAAAAGTAAACCCGTGTAGAGACATTGACAATCGTCCGCGGGAGCCAGAACACCGGGAGCGGGTTGCTTCCGACCACGAACTGGAGATGATTAAACAGGCGTCAGGCTGGGATGGGAAGAGCGTTCCTCGAAATAGCACGCAAACAGTTGCCGCCGCTTTTATATTTGCCTGCCGCACCGGCATGAGACTGGGCGAGATTATCCAATTGGAAGAAGCGTGGATTGACGACCGTGTTATCCGGCTGCCGAAAGAAGCGACCAAAACGGAAGCCGCCAGAGATGTCGCGATGCCGACGGAGGCTTTGATTATTTTGAATTTAGTCCGGGCAAAAGGAAATGCGCCTCGAATATTCGGCCTGGCGCCGGAGACGGCCTCTGCAATTTGGAGAAAAATTCGCAATCGTGCCGGCCTAGGCCCTGTCACTGATTCTGAAGGCCGTCTGATAAAAGAGGGATTAAATTTCCACGATTCCCGGGCGACGTTTTCGACATGGGCGGCTTCTCCTAATCCGAAAACGGGAGCGCCCCGCCTGGATGTCCTTGCATTGGCAAGGCAGACGGGGCACAAAAATCTTGCAATGCTGCAGAGGTACTATCGTCCTTCTGCAGAAGATATTGCTAAGAGACTCGACGAATAGAGGCAATACGCCTGAGTTTCATTTCCTCCTGATAACGCTGGTTGATCCAGGCCTCAACATCAATGAATCTCCAGCGCTTGCTTTTGCCGTCGGATAAATAAAACGGCGCTGGGAAATCCGGTCTGTTGATAATGTCCCGGACAGTCTGAGAAACTTTGCCCTGAAGGCAGGAAAATCCGAGCATATCTGAGATTTGGTTCTGATCAACAACCAAAGGCGTCCGCAAATAGTCAGCAACTTTAGCTGCCAAATAATCCAGTTCTTTATTGTCCATCTACGCCACCTTTTCTAAATACCTAAGCACTAAATCCTCATCCATTTCATGCACACCATGCGGGAGGCCTAGTTTCTCCCGGCGCTCGTGCTCGTCCTCAATAAGCTCCTTGACCGCCATGAACTCTCGCACCGTCCGGCGAGGAGCTGTCTCCAATCCTTCTCTCAAAATGCTGCAGATTTCGGCACCGACATCTCTCAAAACATCCAGCTCATGGGCTGTTCCCACGTAATGATTTGTGGCCTTTTTCGCATTTTTACGATTGAGAATATCGTTTAGTGCATGCAGCGCCTCCTGAAAGCGCTCAAAAAATTCCTGTTTGGCTTCTTCTTGTCCTTTAAGGCGTCTTAGGTACACCACAATCCCTCCCCAGTTGAGGAAATCTTGAATACAGTGCATGTGATCATCCGTTGCATCACCGCGAGGCAGTGTGATTTCAATAATCAAAGCGGTTCTGTTCACGATAGATTTCAGCTCAGTGACCATTGCGTCGGAGTAGTGGGCGCCGGGCAAACGGATTTTTATCGGTCTGTGTACCTTGCGAGGCTTTTTACTTGTCGGCATTGCCTTCTTCCTCCTTAAAAAATACCAGCCAGAATCTGTTTGTTCCTGCTTTGTTGGCAGAGGGCTTCTTGTCTCCCAAGAGCGGCTGACGCTTGAGTACATAAAGCAGCTCTGCCAGCGTCACATCTTTGTCGGCCCATTTGAAAATCAGAGTGCCGTTCGGCTTCAGCACGCGCCAGGCCTCGTCAAAGATCTTTTTCATGCCTGCATGCCACTCCTTCTCCAGCACGCCATAGCTTTTTCCCATGTCAGACGTCTTTCCGCAATTGATTAGGTGCGGAGGATCGAGCACGACGAGATAAAACGAATTGTCCGGGAACTCGAGCTGCCTGGCGTCCATCAATTTGTCCGGGTGAATCTCAAGTTTTTTGTATTGCCGCGTCCAATGAGTTTCCCATCGGATATCTCCGAACAGGACATTCACATTGTCCTTGTCAAAATAAAACATCTTTGGGCCGCACATCGGATCGAGAATCGGTTTCATTTTTGTGCTCCGTCGCGTTCGTAATCAAAAAATAGGTTTGCTGTTATCCGGCACAGAGTTCGTCCGATCATGCCGGTCCATCTCGGCTCATTGTTGAGTGCTGCCAGAAGATCCCGGTCGTTGGCCTGATGCTCAAGCAGCTGAACAATATCCCGGAAAACTCGTCCTTGCAGGGCAGGATCTTTCTCGCGCTTGGCGATGAACTTCTTGAGGCTCGTTAGATAAACTTGATTCAGTTTCTGTGTCATTTTCTTTTCCGTTGCATCTAGAAGCCTCCTGTCCCCGGTTGCCTGACTGCCTAAGTTCTGGTTAAAGAATGGAGCAGGGGGCTTGTAGTTACATTTTCGATAAGTGCCGGTCTGTTCCCGGCTGTCACTTCGTGCTTGATAATTAATTTGCTAGTCAACAATCCAACACGGAGGGAATCTGCTGCGGGGTCGGCGGAATGTAAAGCCGTCCCTCAAAGGCATACTCTTTTCCATCCAGCTCAATGAGCGTGACGCGCCGGAGGTCGTTAAGACGACGGCCTCCAATGCTTTTCTCAAAAGCGATCATTGACTTCCCCAGAAGCCACAATCCGAGCCTGAAGCAGGCCAGCCTAATTTTTGATCTTAGAAAATCCATAGAACCCTCATTGTTTGTGATCTTTTCCTCAGAGTTGTAGGGCGCCGGTCTTTCCCGGCTGTCACTCCTGATTGATAATTAATTCGTCATAGCAATTACCAATGGAGGAGAAATATGACAAAAGAAGTTCTCAGTAAAGACTTTCATTCCCGAGAAGTTCTCATTCAATCCATTCTTGCCATGGTTCGATCCGGAACGATTAAACTCCCTCAGGCCGATTTCGCATCCGTCCAACAAGTCGACAACCCTAACGGAGTGAAGGAGTGTGTCCGAACGGTCTGCCAGAACTATTCGGACATCCTGAACCTCGCAATGTTGGCAGAAGAGTTTATGAAACGATCTACTCATGAAGGCGCCGGAATGATCGACAATGATCTGCTTTCTGATTTCTTTGAGGAAAATTCGGAAATCAAGCCTGATGAAAACGAGGCTTAACAAGACCTTCGAGATCATCAAACATTTTTAATTCCTCCGTAATCTCGTTACATAAGGCTCGCGTTTGATCTAACACTTCAAATGCCCGAGTTGTTTCGAGGTATCTGGAGTCCTTCAAGCGCTGAACTCCGCTAATGAGCTTGGCGCTTTTTCGCTTAATTGAAAGCTTTAGCAATCTGGCCCGCTCTTCGTTTGCGCTTTGAATGGTTGAGTCCGGCAATGGCTTGTCCGAAGACTGAACTGCCGTCGATTCATCAAAGAAATCCTCTTTGATCCGGGCGTTGAAGTAAGCAACCCCTTCTTTTCCATTACGGTCATAATCAACAAAAATCAGTACAGATTCGCCGTTTTCGTACTCATTGCTGTTGGCCGCGTTCTCAAGCCTTTTTATTCCTTGATCACAGCATTTTTTTATCGTTTCAAGAGTAATTTCGCCGTCTGCGGAAAAGCGGACGATTTGAGCCATAGCAGCCACAAATTCAGGTCTTAGTTTTTTCATGATTGTTTTTCTCCGGTTTGATCCGTCTCAATAAAGTTCCTCAAGTCAACCAGCAGGCTGAAATCCTCGCCGCGGATTTTGAATTTCACTTCGTAGCCTCCGGTGAAAACACCTTTTTGTTCTTTGTCCGGATAAATGATGAATGTCTTGTTTTCCCTGTTGGCCTCGTCTTCCAGCAAACGGACAATTTGGTCACGGGTTTCTTCTGCTTCCTGGCAGTCGATGGCGCCGGCCTCAAGCTGGCGGTCCATGACAAACTGGAGGAGGGACGGGAGACATTTAGGATCGAGTCTTTTCATCACTCTCTCCCCAGGAAGGTTTTAGCGAAAATTTCTGCCTTATTTGCGATGCGACAGAGTCTAATAATCTCGTGGAGGCCATCGTCGTTAGGCGTGTTGTTAATCGTTGCGGAGTAAACGTCTCCACATGAACAAGAAAAATGCCCGGCACCGGCCTTAAACCAGCGCTCAATAAACTCCTTGTCACGGATTTCGCAGACGTACTCTTTTTCCGGATTTGCATAGTCCTTGAAAACCCAACCAGTCGGTTTGAATAAATCCGGGCTAATGAGCCAGAGGTCTTTAGTTACGTAAGGAGAAAAGTAGTGCTCGACATTGATGGGCTCCCAGGCTAAGAATTTTTGTGTGTTTGGGATGGAGTGAAAATTAGATATGTTTTTTAGAACATTCTCACATTTGTAAAGGAGCACAGGGCCTATGCTGTTGATCCCAGAGACAACGAGGAATCGTTGATTTTCCGGGAAATCGTCCAGCGGTATGGCGCCGGTGTTCGTGAGTGTGATGTCCATGATTCCTCCTAATGATTTCTTGTTTCAAACAACGATGAAAAGGGCGTTTGCTGAGTAATAACGATCTCTTCCTGATTAACCTTTCTTCTTGTCCCGAACAACTCATAGAACGGGGACCTCCGAAGTTCGATGTCCTTCCTCATTGCTCTTCTCTCACGTTTCCGGGCGTTGATCTCATCCTTGTGCCGCTCGTAATACCTTCGGCCGATCTCCCGGAATTTCTCTCGGTTTTCTTCTCGGTACTGGCGTTTCTGAGCGCTCACCTTGTCTTTATTGCGCTTTCGGTAGGCGAGATTTTTTGCCTTAATTTCCTCTTTGTTGAGCTCGTAGTATTCATGCCGTTTGGCTTTGATCTCTTCCTTTTTGAGCAGCTGATACTCGCGCATGCGGGCCTGAATCTTTTCCTTATTGCGCTGCTGATACTCGCGCATGTACTCAGCTCTTCTCTCCCGCTTTTCTTCGTTGCTAAGTGCTGGCATTTAGTCCTCTTCTTCGACTTTCGGCATCGAGTCGTACGAAATATTGAGACTTCTATTCGTAAGCACGCTGCCTATCAGGTTCGTGATGTTTTTAGCCGCTTCAAGCGCTTGACGGGATCGGTCCAAATCATGATTGCTAATGCAAAAGACCGATTCCTTTACGAGTTCACTTTTCTGCTCCAGGAGTTCGATCACGCGGTCTCTGTCGTAATCTCGAAGGTAGAAGGTGATTTTTTCAATACTCATTCTTCTTCCTCCTTCGACAGCCCAGCGTCTTGCGAGTAAGGTTCCCAAGGGCCTTTATGGGCATTCGCAAAGAGGACGCCTAAATTAAACGTTACTTTTTCGAGCTGTTTCAGAATCGCCTTGTGGCTTTTTGCGTCTTCCTGTTGACGAAAGAAGGCTTTATTGAAAAGGTCTTCCCGCTGCCTCAGGCAGTCAAAAATTTGTTCTGCCTCTTCAAGCTCGAGATATAGGGTGATTTTGCCGTCGCTCATTTTTGCTCCTCCTTGTTAGTCTCCGGTTCCGGCTTTACCAGAATCCCTTTGTTGAAACAGGCCAATAGGTGTCCAATGGAGTGATGGACATTGCGAGAATCCTCCAAGATCTTCATTCGAGTGTCTTTGTCGTTCGGACTGGCTAGCCAACGCCCGATGATCTTGTCTCTCTCCTTCAGGAGATTGAGCAGTTTGCTTTTGTCGCTGCCGCTCAAAAAGAATGTAATTTTTCCTTCTTCTTCTTTCTCCGGATCGAACGGTTCCCAAGGACTCTTAGGATTATTTGCCAAGATGAGGCCAAGATTTTTTTCCAATTTCGCAAACTGATCGAGATCACTGTGCGAGATACCTGCCAGCATCATTTGATTGACCAATGCGCTCCGAATCGTGAGAATGTGTCTCATTTCCTCGTATGTCTCGAGATCGAGATAGAGGGAGATTCTTCCGCGGGTCATTTCTGCTCCTTGTCGGAGATCGAAGCGCGGTCGATTAGCACGCCTTGATTCTTCAGAACAAGGACATTGCCGATACGGCAGCACAGCTTTTCAATCTCCCACATGAACTCGCCCTTACGGTCCGGCTGTTCCTCACAGGCCCTCTGGAGCATTGTCTTTTGATTCAACAGATCGAGAAGGAAGGGCGTGTCTGCCGGGTTGACGAAGAATGTGAAGCGGTCCTGACTCACTTTTTTCTCTTCCGGTATGAACCCGCATCGCATGAGGTAACTGACGCCTTGGTTCTTAGTGAGCAGAGTTTTTCCTAGCTGGTTAGCAATATCGTTGAACATGCGCGCTGTTACATCTCTGCCAATTGGGCAATTCATAGCCTCCTTGAGCTCATACTCTTTCTCGTTGAGTTTGACCACGCGCCTCATGGCGTCATCAGGAAGTTTGAAGGTGATTTCGTTCATACTTCCTCCCTCGGCAGCTCAGAGAGCTTGTAGGACAGGATCATGATCGCGTCGGTAAACAATTCGCGAGCACTGGGCGATGGGCATGGATTGGAGCCAAAGCTAGCGCCAAGTAAGGCAATCAGCTCGATGACGCTTTCTTTGCTGAGGCGGTGGCCCGGGACCATCATCGCGTTGAGGATGTTGTCCGCTGCAGAGAAGAGAGGGCCAAAGTTTTCGCCGCTCCAGACAAGCAGTTTGCGGGCGCTTTCGTTGATCGCAGTCGCGTCAACGTCGGAGAAGAAAAACCAGATCGGAAGGTTGTTTTCGGATGTGTTTGTCATGATGAATCCTTTAATAACGATTGTTATAATAACAAATCAAATCATCAATGACAAACGTTATTGTTTTTAATGCTCAGCATTCGATTTCTTCGAGAATGGGGTTTTATCGCTTGTTTTATTGAGATAATTTGGGAATAACTCAATGAACTAAGGAGATAAAATGGGATTCTTCAAAAACCTCTTTCGCAAGTTTTCGCAACCTGAGCCAGAACCTATGGCGTCTAATTCGCTAGATATTTCCATATCAAGCGAGTGCTATGAAGTTAAACCAAAACAACAAACCTCTGAGGAATTAGTGATGGCCGATATTGGCGGCTATCAGAGCCTGTCAGGAGGTTATGTCACTTATTCAACATTTAAGGTCAGCGGAATAAGTCCAAAAACAAACAGGAAAAATACTCGTCAATTTAAAGCAAGAGACGAAGATGACGCTATCAAGTTGGCTGTAGAGGCAGGCTTGAGAGAGCCTTTTTCAGTTACTCCTGTCCCCAATCGTGAGGCTACAGAAAATCAGCTCAACTATGCATTGTCTTTAGGAGCTCAGTTCCCAGCCGACGTCTGTTTTGATGACATCTCTTGCATCATCGATAGGATTGTTTCTGAAGATGAGCTTCCACCTCACCCGGGGTTGGTAAGTTGGGCTCTTGATTCCGGGATCTTTTTTTCGAGATTCGCTAATCAAGAAAAATTAATCGGAATAATGCTGAGGCAGCTACAAGGGGAAGACAAATGGACCTTTTATAGCTATTTGGTTTATTGCGAAATTTCAGGAGAAGAAGCATCCGATGGGCGTATCGAGACTTTTTATGACTCACTTCAAGAATACGGAAAACAAGTTGAAGGGCGGCCCGATTTGAAAAAATCATTCAATGAAAACGACAGAAGCAATCACTATACGAAGATCTACAAAACCACAAAACAGTGGCTTGTGGATCACGAAATAATTTGATTTCGTTAATTCGATTAGGGTCCTCATCTGCGCTATGAATAGCGCAGAGTAACGAGGGGGCCCTAGAGTTTCCTATATTTTCTGTGTTCTAACATGGTTCCTATGATTTCAAACTGGTGCCGCTCTGAACTGATCGTTGAATAATCATCGTTTAAAGGGACGAATTCATATTGCAATTTACCGGATGAATCGGGGCCTAATTCTCTAATCTTTCTAAAAATTGGCTCGTTATTATCAATCTTGACAATCACAAAATCGCCCGGGATCGGAGGAACTTCAGGATCAATAATCACTCTATCTCCAACTTCAAACTTTGGCATCATTGAGCTGTCTTTAATAGCTACAGCAAAAGCGTTATCGCTTATTTTCATATCAGTTAAAAGATATTGGAATAGCATCGTATTTATAGGTTTTCCAATGTCTTTAAACTCAATGAGGGGAATTTTTTGAGTACCGATTTCGGCGGGTGATAACGCTTCTTGTCCGGAATAAACAGGACGAGGTAAACCTATGCCATTAGCAAGCCAACCAGCATCGTAGCCGAAAAGTCTAGACAGTTTTGCTGCGTAATCCCCTCTGAGATTTTTGGTTCTACCAGTACACCAGAAAGCAATGGTAGCCTGAGATGTCCCCATTCTTTTAGCCAGTTCGTATTGAGAAAGGTTGTTTTCTTTCAACACCAATTTAATTCGATCTGATAAAGCCATAAATAACTCCTCTAACAAACTGTATAACGATTGTTAATTAGAGATGTATTTACCAATTTAATAACGGATGTTATTATTTCAGTCATTAGAGATATGGAGTTATTAAATTGCTCACTCGAGATCCTGCGTCAAAAAAAGATTTAGCCAAAAAAGTTCTATTCGAACTCGGGGGCGCTAAGGAAGCTCAAAAGATTTTTCCTGATGTTTCGATTGCCTCGATTTATTTCTGGAAGTCTCGCGGTATTCCTATCGATAAAGAAAGGTATTTAAGGGCGAAGTTTCCTGAACTCCGCGTTTGGAAAGACTTCCCAATAAGTTTCGAACCTTAATAGAGCAGTCCCATCCCAAAGGAAAAACAACCATGACAGACGATCAAAGGAGAGTCGCCAGACAGCGGCTCGATAAACAGCTCCGGCGTCTCGACTCTCGGAAATTCAGTTTCAACCGGTTTTCGATGCGCAAGCGAATGGCTTACGCACTGCTGGCGTTCATCTACATAGTGCCGTTGGCAATCACGGCCGTGCTTGCGCTCGACAAAGTTTTCTAGGAGGAATCCGTCATGGCCAAAGAATCCAAAACGCTGATCGGCGCTTTACTGACGCCGAGCTTAGTGACCACGCTTCCGATGGGTCGGCTTGTCAAATTAACAGACGATCTGGAGAGCTTCCGGGAGCTGATTGACTGCAAAACTATTGAGCACTTGTCTATGGGATGGGCGCCGGGAGTTGTTCTGGATGCGTTCATGGACGAGGAGGGCATGCTGGCAAGAAAACCCTATTTTGTATTCCAGGGAACGAAGTTTTTCGGCAACGTTCTTCTGCTGCGCAGAGGCAAGAACAGCGATTCCGACTCTCTCACCTTTAATGATTTCATGGCGATTACTGAGCTTTGCTACTCGTTCGACATGACAGGCGAATGGGGGATCAAATGAGCACGCCTTGTTTTTTACTTCACATCGGCCCGTGCTGTGTTGCCGAAGCCAAAGGCGTCGAAGAACTGGAAAAGCGCCTTCATGCAATTGACTATGAGCTCTGTTGGCTAAAACAGCTTTCCAAAGACTATAAGAACGGCGTCTCTCGCGGAGCCATTGCAATCGCAGTGGGTGCAATGCGTTATGTGAAGCTCTTGAATCCTCCCCGCAGCACTCCGGACATTTTGGAGCTGTGGTGCAGAACATTCGATCTGGACGTGATGACGATTCTCTACAGAGAGGAAAGACCTGCAGACGATAAGTTCGGATTCCCGGATGTTTTTCCGGACATGTTCCCGGCAAGAGGATTCCTCAAATCCGGTTGTCAGACCTACGAAGAGTTTTGCACGAAGAGCCTGGTGAAGATCGGCGAAGACCAAACGATTGAGGCTCCCGAGGGCAGTCCGTGGGCAGAGTGGGCAAAACAGCATGACAGCCGCCAGACGTCCGTCCGGATATTGGGTCGCGGATATAGCGCATTGGCAAAGGAGAAGAGTCGTGAGAGCTAGAGAAATCCTTATCGCAATACTCAAGGAGATTGCCGCTTTAGTCGGAATAGTCGTCCTGTTTGTCGGCGGCATTGCAGTGTTCGCAGTTCCAGTTGCGATCTTTATCTGGATTGTCTACTTGATCCTCAAGTTATTAGGCGTTTTTGGTTAGGCAGTCAGGGGGTGGATATGAACGCTTTAATTCTCTCCGAGCCGTTAAAGGCTTTGGAACCATTCCAGTTCTTCGTATTTTCCTTTGAAAATGACCTTTGTGGCTCCTTCTTTCGCGGCTTCCGCATAGAAACTAATCACAAGCGGTTTTTCTCTGGGATTGACAGTGATGGTTGCCTCAAACGGGTTTGGAAGCTGTTCGCCGGGATAAACGAGTATTTCTCCCGGTCGCCAGATTTTCTTATTTTCGTTGTGTATCCGATAAAGGACGCCATTCGTCTCAACCTTGGTAAATCGGGAGGGAAACCATCCCGGGGATATTCTCAATTTAATAAAGCGATAAGTACGGCCGTTCCAAACGAACGGCTCACTTGCGTCTCCGTTTATAGAAGGGCCCCGACCGAGCTTGTGCTTTTTCGACCATTCGATGATGCCATCCACCATTTTTATAAATATTGCAGTAAGGAAGCCTTCCATAGCCTTCTCCTTTCGATGATTAAGTTTTGTTTAGCACCTCTATTTTCTCACCGACTGGAGAAGGCTCCCTCCTACCTAGCCCAAGTAAAAACTATGACAACTAAAGAAAACCTCTTGGCGTTAGCAAACGCCGTCGGCGGCCTGATGTTCCTGGCTGTACTGGTGACAGTCTGCCTTGCGATGGCAGCGGCGCCGGTAGCTCTGTTTATTTGGCTTGTCTATTTAATGCTCAAGTTTTTGGGCGTGTTTGCGTAAAAGTTTCGGTCTTCTCCCGGCGGTTCTCTTTTCGTCATGTTCACCTACGCCGGGAGAAGGCCTCTCAACCAAAGGAAAATTCATGAAACCCGAAAAAGAATTGTTAGGCGTCCTGCTGACGCCTGGCCCGAATGGCGTGGCAGCGGGAACGTTCGTCCGAGTGTATCCGACCCTTGCAGAAATCAAAGAACTTGTCTGCCCCCAGCAATATACATTTGCCAGGACAGATGAAGAGGTTGATGTATCAGCCACACTGTCGGTCACGGCTATTTACAACGACGAGGCTGACAAGAACCTCTGCAAACGCGTGAGATTCGCAAATCTAGGGTTTCTGGGGAATGTTCTTTTGCTGGGTAGGGACTGTGAATCCAAATATCGCTCTCTAAACACATTGGAAATCTTGGCCGTTGAGAAATTCTGCTCCTCCATTACTAATTGGTCAGATTACTGCAGAACCGGCAAAACCAAAAAAACTAAAGGGAAAAATAATGGCAAATAAAGAAACGGACATCTTGGCCGTGAAGTTGGTGCCGGGCCCGAACGGCGCCCCACTGGGTAAAGTCATCCGAGTAAACAACATCAGGGAGGCCGCTGAAAAGCATGTCTCAACAGATTTGAGAGACGTCACCAGCAGGTATATCGATGTGGCATTTGATCTTCCTGTGAGCGCGGTTTTCAGCACACAGAAGGCCGAACGTTTCATTCACTTCGCAAACGTCACACTTCCGGGATCCGTCCTGTTGTTCGACAAGGATGAGGACTGCCGCGTACGGTCGCTCTCCCGGGCGCAAATCCACGCCATAGCTTATTTCTGCGCCTCCTTCAGGTATTCGGAGGAATAGCCATGAGCAAGCCCTTTTTCAAAATTCTTTTCGGGACCGTCATCGTTGGGGAAGTGAAGACGAAAGCAGAGTTTGCAGAGCTCCTGGATCGCCTTGAAACCGATATGTGCAAGTTGTCTTTTATCGCTTCTGTTTCATCTTTGCTTCCTAACGAAGGGTTCAAGGAGTTGATGTCAAAAAACATTCCAAAGCTCAAATCGCTAAAGAAATTAACCATTCCGACCGAATCCTATGAGTTGTATCGAGCTTGGGTAAAACTCAATGAAAACAGTTCGGTGGCACTTGTTTATTCAGCCGACGACCCGTCGGACTGCTTCACGCTCACTGCAGAAGCTGCTGAGGGAGAGATTGAGTGCCTGGGCGAAGCCTCAGAAACCTACGAAGCGTTAAAGGAGTTTTATGCGGCCAAAACAAACAAAACGCCCGAATCTGCCAAACAGGCCGGCTCAGGCAGTGGAGACTAGGACATGATCATCGAATTAACACACAAAGAACCGTTCCCGTTTGCCAATCATTACGAGAACTTGTCAAAGCAGCGGTACTTCAAAAAGTATTTCGTGAAGCTCCTTGGCATCCCGGAGGTCCAGTTAATGCGTCTAGGCGCAGACGTTGAGGTCGATCGCGCCTACTTGTTCAACAAGTTTCACAAGGTCGAGCAGAACTACGAGATCGAGGCTTGGGAGCCGATTGAGAGCTACCGAATTGCCGGAGAGCAAGAATGAACTGCGGCCCCATCTCGCAAGAGCAGCTCGAGACGTTTAGAGCTGCTTCAAGTCAGATTTGCAAAACATGGGACCAACTCGTTGAGCCCATCAAAAAGTTTGGAGAAAAGTACGGGTCCGCACGGATCTCTGAATGTGGCGGCTTTATGGATCGGACTCCGGAGGCAGAAGCCAAGTTCCGCAGAGCCCTCGTCAAGACCGGGCTCCTGCAGGACAACAGCAATATTCAGCCTCCGATGATTAGGCAATTCTTCATTTACCCCTACGACACTTTATTCCCTCCAAAGGAGACTACAAATGGCAAGACAGAAGGCGGCAGAAGTCAGGTCGACAGCACTGAATCTCACGGACAAATTCGAGATTCCGCTTCTCTCGATCGCGATCCAGCACGAGATCAATCGCATCACAGAGACACAGCGCAGAACGAAAGACAACCGCAAAAAACTCAATCAGAACTTCGCACTGGAGACCTACGAAGGAATCCTGAGAGCGATCGAGGAAGCTCAATGAGTAAGAAGGACAAGATCAAGATCAGCGTCGGAGAGGCTTATTGGGTTCTCGGAATGTTCAAAAAGCTCGAGAGCATTTGTCTCGAAATCAACAGCCTACCGATGACGCTCCGTCCGGAAATCAAGGATTTCAGAGATCGTCTGAGACAAAAGCTCAGAGAGCTGGAAGCCCGGAAACGGGAATCCTAATGAAGGTCGAAGACAGGATTTTGAGTCTGGCCACGCTCGGCATGAAAGAGAAGAGAGACAAATTAGATGAAAAGCATAAGCGAAGCAAAGAGAAAAGCACTGGAGAAGCTGGGGATGCATCCAGAGCTGATGGTTTGCCCGGCAACGGGCAGGGAGCTGACAGTGATCAGCTCGGTACATGAATACGTCAAAGACGGCAAAACAATGAACCTGCTGCACATTTCGGTATCGCTCAAAAACAGAAATCCGAATTGGGATGAGATGTGTTTTGTTAAAGAAAAGCTCTTAGGCGATGAGATGCCGGCGGTCCAATTCCATCCGCCGCGTTCTGAATACGTCAATGAGCACGAGCATTGTTTGCACATTTGGGCCTCCGAGGATTTTTCCGAACTGTGGCGCCGGATGGGAGAGAAAGACTACTGGAGGACTAAATGAGCAAAGCAAAATTATTTGTCGAAAGCACGGTTGTCCCGATCATGCACAAAGACTATTGGGAAGACTATGACTGGAAAGACGGGGATCAGATCCTTGTTGAGCTCTATGACCCTGAGTCCGATACGTTCATGCACATTGTCGGACTCTTTATCAAGGATCTCGGGAAATTCCAGGTGCTGGCGCCGGATGGAGCGTTTGGACTGGACGAGTTAGATGAAATGTATCCGGAATCCGAAGTCACAGCCTGGCAGCCGATTACGACCGTGAGAATCTAATGAGCCTCTACGACTATTTCCGCCGGGTGTTTAAGGGCCTTCGGGAATCACTCAGAAAGGCTGAGCCATACCCCGTTATTTGGCTCCCTCAGGGGCCGGTTAAACCGGAGGACTTATTGACTCTCATTCGAGAAGCTCCGGGGGAACGAAGTCCTCTTGTCTGGCATCAACGGTTTGAGAACATTTTTGAAAAGAGCCGGCTCACAAAAAGCATCAACAAGGCAGTTTTTACATTAACAGACCCTTATAGGTTCTTTTCATTCAGATATTGGATTCGGGTTCCGGAAGACCCGACAAATTGCATTCTCGATGGCTATCTGTTGTGCGACGGTGGCCAAAGAAACAAAGGAGAAATTGACAATGAAAATCGTACTCACACATACGGAAGCGTTCCCGTTCGAGTGCTATGAGGGCAACTTGGCCAACGGCGAGTATGCCGGGGCCTATTTGGTCAAATTCCGCGATACCGCTCTTCCGGAACTCATGTTTCTCAGAGAGTCCGACGAGTTTGAGGACTGCGCAACCCTCGAAAGCGATTCAAGCATTGCTGAAATAAATGATGCAGAGGATATCGAGGCATGGGAACCGGTCGATGCATGCGAAATCGTGTCCAGAGAACACTACATGCCTGCGCTCACCAGACCGGAATTGCTTCTTCTGAAAACTTGTCTGAAACGTGGCGGGTTCAACTTGCCGCTTGAATGGCGAGAGATGGCCAAGCAGCTTTTCGAGAGATTTGACAGGAACCTGCAGGGAGAAATCCAGCTCGGAACCGATGGCCAAAAGACCAATTAAGAATCAACAGTGAGATTCATCATGAAACGATCAGAAAGAAGTTACGCAAAAATATTTACCGGGAAGTGGCGCAGCCGTTCCTTCCGGACATTGAGAGGGAATCCGTGGGCTATTGTTCTGCAGGACTATTTGATGTCATGTCCTGCCTCTGAAATGTCCGGAGTTTTCTACATGCCCAAGTACCTCATCGAGGGCGAACTGGGGATCCCGCACGACGAACTCGAAAACGCTATCCGGATATTGGAAGAATCAGACTTTTGCCGCTTCTACGATGACGAGTACGTGTTTGTCTACAACATGGCCCGCTACCAGATTGCTGACGCGCTGAGCCCCGATGACAATCGCTGGAAGTCCCTCATGCGGGACATTGAGGAAATGCCGGACAACATCCGCCGTGAATTCATTATTCGCTACAACGATGATTTCAATCTCGGCTATCGGATTATCCGTAAAGCAGCCGAGCCGACGGCGCCGGTGCAGACCGCGCCTCAGGCCGAAAACAATCAAGCCGAAGGTAAGCCCCTTGCAACTTGTCAGAGCACGGAAGACAAGGGCCTTGGTACTGCTTCCGAAACTGAAAACAAGTCCCTTAATTCTCAAACTCAACCTGAATTAGAGCCCCTTGTTTTAGAAAGTGAAGCCCCTTGTAAGGGCCTTGTAAGGGGCTTACAAGCCCCTTGTAAGCCAGTAACAGTAACAGAAACAGTATCAGTAGCAGTAACAGAAGAAGTGCCGGTCGGCAAGCGCCGACCTACCACTTCACGACCTCGGCAGGCCACGCACCGTTTCGATTTGTCGGAATTGCCGGATGACTGGCGACAGCAGTGCGAAGAACTCAGGCCTGACCTCGATCCCCTCAAGGTTTTCGCCGAGTTCGTGTACTACTGGCAGACCGTGAACAGCTCAAAAGGCCTCCGCAGCGATGACGGCTGGCGGCGGACTTGGCTTAACCACATCAAATCCGTCAAGCAAAACGCCGGGAACATCAAAAGCGGCTCGACACGCGCTCCCGCTCCGGTAACACCGCCTCCGAGCTTGTCGGAGGCCGCAATGGCCGAAATGCAGAAAATGAGGTTTTGAACATGAAAAACGCAATGAGCGGAATACCGCAATCCATGCCGAGCGATCTTCCCAGAGCGTGGGCGGATTACTGCAGCAGAAACCGTCCGGACCTCGATGTCGGCAAGATGTTTTACAACTTCAAGAGGAAAAACAACTTCGACATGACGATCCTGCGAACTGAGAGCGAATGGTTCAAGCATTGGAGCCGTTTTGTTGATTGGACGATGGCCACGCCGTGGAACATCCCTAGAGACCCGTTTGGCAGACCGTGCCGAAGCGATCCGTTTGCCTACAACAAAGTCCTCCGGGAAAAACGAAACAACCGACGCAACAGTGGGAGCCAGTCATGAGATCAAAGGAATTTGAGAATTTCTTTTTCTACCTCACGGACAAGAGCCGAGTGCTCAAGGGCAAGGAAATCACTCCGGAGCTGAAAAGCACTTGGGAAATCGTTTTTGCACCGATTGCCTTCCAGGATGCAATAGCAGCTGTGAACTACTGGATCGGCAATGAAACGTTCACTCCGACGCCGGCCGAACTGATCTCTGTCATTCGAGGAGAGTGGGAGCGTCGTAATCGACTTGCCAGTCAGCAGGCTCAGTTGGATTCCATGCCGCCGCTGTCACGAGTGTCCATGTCGGAAGAGGACAAGGAACTTGTCAGAAAGCTCGACCACATGCGCCGCTGGAGAAAAGCACATCCGCAGCCGCCGACGTTTTGGATCAGAAAATTACTCGGAGAGTTTTTAACGAATCGTTCCCATGTCACAGGTCCCCAGAGAAGATCTTTGGTGGCGGCCGGAGCGATCGATTCGGAAGGACAGCCGACAGGCGTATACGAACCCGCATTTGCAGATTGGTTTGAACTGCAGGGCGAAAGAGAAGAAGAGGCACGGATTGGCCTCGCATCTTAAAAAAAGGAGAAAACACGATGGACAGCAAACGCAGAGAATACATTTACTGGGGTTTAGTAGGCTTGACCCTGACGGCAACGGCACTCGCCCTCAGTTCCGGAGGAATGTACTTTATTGAGAACTTGTCTATTCAATTCTTCGGAGATGAACCGACCCCGGCTGTGAATCTTTGGGTCATAGCGTTTTCAACAATTGCCGTGGCGGCCTTCATGATTTTTTCTGTTTGGCTGAATAAAAAGCAGGAAGCCGACAAGCCTACGGAAGGAGCGAAGCAAATTGACCAATTGGATTTAAATAAGTTGCCTCCTGGCTTTTGCGGGAACGCCGCAGAAGCTATCAGCTCTGTTGTTCTTAACCATACCGGAGAAGTTCCGCTGGATGAAATGGAAGATGGCGAAAGAATTCTCTACAAATGTTTCCGTTATGAAGGAGGAGAAAAGCACGTTTTCTACCGTGTACTGGTGAAGTTTACTGACGAGGAGGATGGGCCGTTACTCAGAGACGATAGAGACTCAGATATGGATTGGGATCAGGACGGCACTAAATGTTTTGGAGCTTGGGGCTTTATCGATATCCGAGACATAACGAACCACGATGACGGGTCCAAATACAAAGAAGTTCCGTACTAAAAGAACAGGCTAATTGTCAGAACGAGGCCTCAATGTCCGAGGCCTCAAATCCGAGAGAGAAGGTAAGATCATGGAGACAAACCAGAGACGAGTAATCGACATCACAATTCCAATTAAACCGGTTCCGAAGGCCCGCCCTCGGTTTGCCAGCGCAGGCCATCAAGTCTTTACACCGTCAAAAACGCATGCAGCCGAAAACACAATCGCAGTTCTTGTGCTGAACAAAATGAAGTTATCCGGAATGCAGATGATCGCCACAGGCCCGGTCAAGGTGACTGCAGAGTTCTTTTTCAGAACGGCAGAAAAGCGCAAACACGAAACCGCAAAATCTTCTCGTCCGGATGTTGATAACCTTGGCAAAACGGTTCTCGATGCGCTCAATGGAGTCGCGTTCAAAGACGATGGGCAGGTCTCAGAGTTCAATTGCTCTAAACGGTATGCAGAACAGGATAGTATCAGGCTCGTGATCGAGGAGCTGAGCGCTGCATGATGATTCGAGAAGAGATGTTTAGACGTTTGACGAATTGGCGCCGGGTTTATGGCGACAATGCGGCGCCGGCAGTATCGATTACTGAAATTGCCTGTCGCTACGCTCGGGAGATGATGACTCGAAAGTCAGAAACTCCGGAGGAGAAGGCGGCAAGGGAGGCAGAAGAACTGATGTATAGGGAGGCTCCGTCCCCAGTAAAGAACTATCGGGATGCGAACATTTTGGCGTCAGTGTGGTCGAGCATGCCTCCGACAGTTTCCGGTATCGGTGTCAAAGAGATTATCAAGACGATCACATTCGGAAGCCGCACACAGCTTAATCGCCTGCGTCGCCAGTACGGGCCGAGATCGTTTTCTAATGCGATAGAGTCATCACTCACGATTTTTTTCAGAATGGTTGAGGACTACGAAAGATCAATTTCTCTGCCTCCTGCAAATGATGATCGGTTCTCTGCATGACCTGATATTTTTAGAAATTTGTCTGGCGAGCTCTCTGCGGGTACTAAGACTTTCAAAATTAATGTTTGCTTAGACTTTAAGACGCTAAAATTTAAAAACTAAACGTTTAGGAAATTAAAGTGGAACCGGCTGATCAACTTTCCTTTTTGCCCTCAAAACCGCTCGTTATAAATACCTTCGAGGAACTGGCAAAGTTCTCGCTTACAGGGGCTGACAGCGATGTCACCTCAGTGAGGATTTGTCCAGAGATTTCGACGATCGAGATTGAGATTGAGGCTAATGGGCTTGATGGCGCGATTCCGGGCGACCAACTTCGTACTTTATGGGAGTTGCAGCAGGATCTTTACAAGTTGGCGGCGTTTGCGCTTCACGGCTCTGCAGATCCTCGCTTACTTTCCTCTGAAGAGAGAAGATTATTTGAGGTTAGGGTTTCCTCACGCAAAGGAAGTTGGATCGGCGATGTATTAACGAGCGACTTTTGGGGCTCTCTTTTTCAAAATTTAGTGGGCAAAATGAGCGGTGTAGAGATTGGAGTCACAATTAGCGTTTGCGTGCTTATTTTTACTGGCTACTTGGCCTATAACAGCCACAATAAAAAAGTAGAAGCGGTTAAGAAAGAAGAAACAAACCAGAAGGGTTTTGAGGCAATGGTTCAGATTGTGGACTCGTTTAATAAGAAGCAAGAAACTAAACCCGCTGAACTGGCTGCACAAGCACAGAACATTATTGATACTACGGCTGAGAAGGTCGTTAAGAGAAGCTATAACGCTGAAAGGATAACAGTTGCAGGAAAAGTGTTCGACGAGGAACAAATTCAAAAACTTAAGGCTCGCTCCAAACCAGAAACAAATGAGCCGGAAACCCTTGAGGGAGTATTCATTGTTTCCGAGTTGGATAAAAATCTGCCGGATCAGTATTCAATGCGCCTTAAAGATTTAGCTACTTCTCTTAGTTATAACGCGCGCCTTATTCCTGAAGCGGTAGACGGGGAGGGGACGACAGCCATGGAACTTGTAAATGACGCCTTCTATAAAGAGACTCCGATTCAGGTTGAATTATCTCTGGGCAAGAAGAGAAACCTAGTAGTCTCAGTCTCTGAGGTAACAGAACAGGAATAGGACAGCTCATTTAAAAGGGCTAACGAGTCTTCATGCCATCCCTTAAAATTGGTATTTTCATTTTTATTCTCCACTCGTTAACTTTCTCGTTGTATATTACGAAGGACAATTTAATTCCGACTGATAGTGAGTAGTTCCAGTGCGTTAGATAAGAAGACAGCCTATTGGCTGTCTTGGCGCGCCCGGAAGATGAGAAAAGAAGAAAAAGTCGGTACCGTGTTTCATGATGAATCTAGCCTCTGATGTAAAAGTCAGGGGCTTTTTTCATTCTCTAAAGCCTCTCGGCGGGCGTCGTGCACCGAGCCAAATTTGATCCTGAGCATGGGGTCGAATAGAGCTTGAGCATGCTCTGTAATCACTGCTCGTCTCCTTTGGTTGTTGAGTGAGGGTTGCCGCCTGGTGGAAACGCCGGGCGGTCTTTCTACAAACACATAAGAGAAACAAGGTAGAATTTCGGCACCACGAGAGGAAGTAAGGAACATCAAAGTCCTCGCCAAGGCTTCGCGTCTATCAGAGAGCGGAGTACCGAATTACGGCGCGAAGCCGTAATGGGCCCCTGCGATAGGGATCAGAAACGACAAAGCCCGTTCTGGTCATAGTAGTCCTGTTGTGGATGATCCGCACACGATCGTAGCCAAAAGGCGATGGGCCGGCAGCCGTAAGGTTGCCGGCCTTGTGCGTTTAATGGTCTGTGAATAGATTTTCTTGTCCCTCCTCAAAACACTGTTACTAACGGGGTCAATTTAATTCCGTTTTCTCCTCGGGTCCTCCCAGGCAAAAATTCACCCCTGCGGGTACTGCCAGTCCCGATTTCGGTGTAGATATGAGGATTTTCACAATGCGGAACGCGTCCCAAAAATTCATAGATATAAAAATCTAAAGGGCCGTTATGAAAAAAAACGTTGAAACAGTCTCGATCCGCGAGTTTGCTAGGTTGTGCGGTAAAAACCATACTTGGGTGCGGCGCCGGATCAAGGATGGAACACTGCCTGTTGCAGACGATGGCACAGTTCCTGTTGAGGATGGCCTAGACGCCTTCAAAAAATTGGTTGGAAATTTGGCAAAAACTGCAAAAGAAGCCGAAAAAATTTCAACAGATATTGATCCGAAAGAGATCGGGCTTGAGGGCGTAAATTTAAAAAACCCCGTCG
>OODF01000264.1_pt1 | contig 42789 bp, 65 predicted proteins | sample 1671431 | NCBI WGS metagenome assembly OODF01 (sample SAMN06348156, study PRJEB24527) | human gut metagenome | biome: human gut; feature: ankylosing spondylitis patient; material: feces | host: Homo sapiens | place: China | collected 2015-10 | reverse complement strand
AAATAAAATTAAATAGAGCGTATACAGTACATTGTATACAATATTCAAAGGAGATGATAAAAATAAAAGTAGAAGCAAAGGATATTCCGTATATTCAAAAATTTATGACTGAATTTTGGAAAGCTATAAAAGATTTCTATTCAGCCGAACTTACAGACGAATATTCTAAGCAGGCCACTGATCGTCTGATAGAACTTGGAGAGTATGCGGAAATGTGTCCTGATGATAATGATAAACAGTTTATCAAGAATTGTCTAGTTGCTTTTAATAAGTTATTAGATTCCAAACAGAGGGAAGTGAGAAAGAATGTACAACACTAAGAATAAATACGAGCAGGGACAGGTTCTCAGAAAAGAAATATATATGTATATCGTCAGTTATATCAAATTGGTTGGATATGCACCGTCAATTACAGAGATTTCTGAAAAGGTAGATGCGGGGAGAGCTACGGTCTGGAAACATATTAATAATCTGGTTGATGATGGTTTGCTTAAGACGAACCATCCCAGTACCGACAGGGCATATACTCCGGTTGGGTACGGAATAAGAAAGACAAGTAAGGAGATAAAATGAAACTTTATGACATTGTTACAGCAGATGGTACATTCGTCGACAGTATGAGCAGAATAGAGATTTTGGAACGGTTCGGGATTTCTAAAGGAGTCTTTCAAAGATATCTGGATAATGGCGATCTGTTAGAAGGGAAATATCAGATAAATGATTATGACTGTGACATAAAAGCAAGGAAATGTAAGGACAGGGAATTATTCTTACAGTTTGACATTCTGACTCAGAAGATAAGGAGGGCTGTTGGATGGGAAAGTTAAAAATCAAGCAGAAAAAGAAAGCATTCATTCCGTATACGAATCAGCAGGCTAATGCGTTTGCACAGTCTATCCAGAACTGCCAGAAAGAGTTAAAAGAAATGGAGTTGAAAGCCTTTGATGATGGGTTCGAGGATGGAAAGAACTGGTCTGATGTGCTGAATTTTGTGATTTTGTTTTATGTGATGCACGAATTGCATGGATGGGGGTGGAAACGTTACATGAAGTCCGTAAAAAGAATTAATAACTACATCAATGATATTAATTCTGGGAAAATATCATTGTCTGAAATGGTTGATAAACTGGAAAATGAGCATCACATTCGGATTTGTGATGATTATAAGGAGTTAATTAAGAGATATGGGGCGTAAAGTTGCACCGGTGATTTACATGCACAATAGCGTGTCAGTTACTTACATGGGGAAAGTGAGGATGACAAGAGGATGGTAATAGTAAAATTAAACCCGATAAATAAAGATGATTTAAAAATTGGAGATGTGGTTGGAGTTGCAAGAGAAGTACGGTGCGGATGGGGAACAAACTTTAGGCACGTCATGGTGTATCCGGCAAAGATTATTCGCATAACTCCTAAACGAACCAAAATCGAAACCGACAAGTTTGGAGAACATGATAGATATGAGACATTTTATAAATACGATTCCGAAGCCATAAAAGAAAGCGAAATAGCAAAGAAATTTAAGGAAATCAGAGATGGTGTATATGCCATTGAAGATTTTAAGTCGAGCCGTGGGCTGAGAGTAATTAAAGACGAAGACTTAGACGCACTGTCAGAGCACATTAATGCAGTTGTAGAAGTTTTGAAAAAATATGGAAAGTGAGGATGAAAATGGAGAAATTAAAACCTTGTCCGTTTTGTGGAGGAGAGGCGCAAATTTTTACCGATGATGAAATGGGATATTTAGGCAATGCTCAGTATCTTGCAAAATGCGGTAACTGTCTTTGCGGTACAGGACATTATAACAATCCAGAATATGCAATAGAAGCATGGAATAAAAGAGCGAACGATAAGGAGGACTAAATGGGAAGATGTAAATTAGACTGCCCGGACGATGAAACAGAGTGCTGCATCTGCTGTACTAAGCAGGATTCTTGCCAGTGTAAATGTGATGATATGGACGACTATGAATATGCGGAGGAGTGTGAGGAATATGAGGATGATTGACGCTGACAGGTTAAAAGAAGTTATTGAAAAAGAAAAAGACGATAATGATTATATGTGTAGATTATGCATGGAATCAACTAAGGAGATTATAGACGAACAGCCAAAGGCATTTGATGTGGATAAGGTTGTTGAACAGTTGGAAGATTATTTATTTGAAAAATATTGCATAGAAGGGGATACAACAATTGATGAAATCGTGAAAGGCGGTGGAGTAAATGGTAATTAAGCCTATTTTATTTAATACCGAGATGGTGCAAGCAATCATGGACGGAAGAAAGAGCTGCACTCGGCGAGTGGTAAAGCCACAGTGGGAAGAATGCCCACATTGCAAGTATGTGCATAATGAGTACATATACGACGAGATGGCAGAAAATGTATACTGTGCAAGATGTGGTTATCCGTTGGAGCCGGAAAGAAGATCGCCATATCAGCCGGAAGATATCCTGTATGTTCGTGAGACTTGGCACAGATATACAAAGCGGGTTGGAAAAGGTGAAGGATGCCATCTGGAAGAACACTATGGATATAAGGCTAGCATTGCAAATTCTGAAGACGCAGAAGAGCCGTGGAAACCATCCATCCACATGCCGAAAAAAGCAGCGAGAATCTGGTTGAATGTTACGAACGTAAGAGTGGAGCGGTTACAGGATATGACAGACGATGATGCAGAAGCAGAGGGATGTTTCGATTATACATCAACAGCACTTGGTTTTCCTGATGTATGGGATTCCACCATCAAGAAATCTAATCTTGACAGTTACGGCTGGGATGCGAACCCGTGGGTCTGGGTGATTGAGTTTGAGCGGTGTGAAAAACCGAAAGAGGTGTGATATGAGAGAAATTCTTTTCAAGGCAAAGCGGATTGATAACGGTGAATGGATAGAAGGATATTACACGGAATGCAGAGGTGAAACATTTATCGGCATTGATACATCCAGTATGTTTGAGATTTTTTGCCCTCCTGTAATTAGATGGTTTAAAGTTAGCTCAGAAACCCTCTGCCAGTTCACGGGACTTTGTGACAAGAACGGCAAGAAAATCTGGGAGAGCGATATTATTTCGTACCAAAGAGACAATGATGATTGCCCGTTTCCGAATAAGGATACGAAGAAAAGATTTGGGAAAGTATTCTATCAAGGTTTTAGATCGACTTTTGCTATTGGCATGGGAAAAAATGGAAGTAGATCTATAAATGATGATTTGTGGAAATACGTTCAGAATGGAAATCGAGTTGAGGTTATCGGAAACCAGTTTGACAACCCAGAATTATTACAGGAGGAATCAGATGAGTAAATCAGTATTAGTAATAGATACACCAGAGAATTGCTATGATTGCCCGTTCGGAACTTCATACTGCGGCGAACTTGAATATGAGGGATACTGTGAATTAGCCGATTGTTTAGATTATGATGTAATTCTGATGACAGAAGAACATTATGATTACGAAAGCAAATCAAGACCTGATTGGTGTCCGCTTATGGACTTGCCAGAGAAAGACAATGGAAATTATCCGGCTAATACATTTGATGCAGGATTTGTGGAGGGTTGGAATCAGTGCATTGATGAGATTGCAGGAGGTGAAGTAGATGATTGATTTAGCGAATAAATGCGTATTAATCAGAACGTATGAAGAGTATGAAAATATTCTGAAAGTAGCAAAGAAACAGGGATATAGATGGTACGGCGGAAAAGAAGCGTATCCATATCCCTTTGAAGAGCAGCAGATCCCGGATATATTAAAGTTCTATGGCAATAAAGAACTAACAAGAAATGCCGACCTTGCACCGGGATATGAATTAGTAAAAGCATCAGACGTAATTGAATATGAGAAGGAGCTCAAAGAGGCTATAAGACTTGCTAGAATATTTGTTAAAAACCCAGACAGAACATTGATTGACTCGCTTATTAAGTCCTTGAAGTTGCTTGCAGATACTGTAGAAAGTCAGATGGAAGAGGTGAAGTAGATGGAGAGATTAACTGAAAGAATGGAAAATGCTCCAGACGGAGAATCAAATGTGTGGGTTAAAAACCATGATTATATAAAGGCATCAGAAAAACTTGCAGAATATGAAGACTTAGAAGGACAGGGATTGCTTGTGAGATTACCGTGCAAGGTTGGAGACACGGTTTATAGAGTGAATGCCGGAGCCAAGCAGCCGATTATTCCAATGACTGTTTCAGAAATTCATTTTCTCTGTTACAAAAATGAACGTGCTGTAAGGTTTGACGCAATAGGTAAAGAAGATATGGGAGAAAGTTGCTACCGTTTAGAAGATATTGGAAGAATTGTATTTCTCACCCGAGAAGAAGCTGAGAAGAAGTTGGAAGAAATGAAGAACAAAATTTAATTTTAAGGAGGCACAAAATGGGAAGAAGCATTTATTTTACGGATAGAGAATTAAGCATGGTAAGAGACTATGTGTTTGAAGCAACTGATATTTTAGGTAATGCTTCTGATACAGCAGAACAAGTGGACGAAGACATGGAGAATGGTCTTGGCTCTGCTTTGCGAAAATTATACAAAGGCTGTATTGGAGAATCAAAATACGCAAAGTATAAAACAAAACGAGGATAAAAATATTTTTTAATTCGATAGAGAAGAAGCTAGAGGAGATGAAGAAATGAATAACAAACCTACACCAGACATAACGCTAAACCTTGCTATATCAGCATACCACGTACTACAGCAATATTGTACTGGACAGCCAGCGGATTGCAAAGGCTGCGGATTCTACGAACACTGTCCAGAATGTTTTCGAGGCATGCCATGTGACTGGAACTTAAATGAAGAAGGTGAAATAAATGAAGCTGAGAAAGGCAACACTGATTGACTACGGAGTACCGCCGGATGATGTACCGACATTACAAAGCCACTTGCGGAATCTTAGCGAAAGCGACAAATACAATCTGTTACAGGTATCTATCAAATATGCACCCGGCATTGAATCGCAAATCTATGACAGCATTGTGAACAGTATCGGCTATCGAACGATGGAGAAGATCAGAACGGTTCCTGCAACGGAGAATGACTTTTATGGCTACAAACGCAAGGTCATGGCGGAATACTATCATCTGGCCAAATTGATTGGCAGACTTTAAAAAACTTAAAAATTTATAAAAGTGGTAGAGAGCTAAATCTCCCCAGTGTGGTATTATATTTGTATATAACTGCTATACTGGGGTTTTTTTTGAATTGAGGTGATGACATGGCGAACTTAAAAGCAGTTACAAGAAAACTCCAAAAAGCTATATTATCCACCGGATTAATTATAAAAATTGAAACGTCACAATTTTACAGCAAAGAACAGGAAAGATTGATTACTCTTACCATAATCTCAACGCCTACACTTCATTTGACCAAAAGAAAAGAATGGAAAGATTGTGATTATGAAATATTACGAACTGCATCCCAGTATGATGCAGCGATGTGCCTGAAAGAGATATGGGAGGCGTGCCAAGAATGGAAATAGATAGAGGTGATTAGATGGACTTGACGCCTAAACAGAAAGCGTTTGCAGATGAATTTTTAAAATGTGGAAATGCCACAGAAGCGGCTAAGAGGGCCGGATACAGCGAGCAATCAGCAAGACAAATGGGAACTGAAAACCTGTCAAAACCGTCTATATCCTCATATATACAGGAGCGGCAAAAACAAATTGACGATGAACGCATAGCAGATATTGCAGAGATTCAGCGATTCTATTCATCCGTTTTAAGGGGCGAAGTAAAGGACCAGTTCGGCCTTGATGCTTCACTTGAAACAAGGATAGCAGCAGGGCGGGAACTTATGAAGCGTTTTGAAAAGGCAGAATCAAACAAGAATGATTCTTGTGGAATCACAATCATAAACAATATTCCAAGGCCGGAGAAACAGGATGGATAATAATCCTATTAGTCTGAAAGATATAATAGCTCCTGCCTTCTATGAAGTCTTTTGGGACATTCTGGACGAGAAACATACATATTACGATCTGTACGGCGGACGTGGGTCCACGAAGTCGTCTTTTGTGGGCGTAATGATTCCTTTCCTGATGATGCAGGATGCAGAGAATGATGTGTTCTCGAATGCTGTTATTTTCCGTAAAGTCGGAAATACACTCCGAGAATCTGTGTATGAACAGATAGCATGGGGAATTGACGTACTCGGAGTCAATGAACTATGGGACACCAGTGTAAGCCCTATGCAGTACACTTATAAGCCTACCGGACAGAAAATCATATTCAGAGGACTGGACAAGGCAAAAAAGACTAAATCTATTAAAGCAAGCAAGGGATATTTCAAGTATCTCTGGTTCGAGGAACTTGACGAATTTTCGGGCATTGAAGAAATTCGTACAGTGCAACAGTCAGTCCTTCGAGGTGGCAGTAAGTTTGTTGTATTTAAGACATTCAATCCGCCAATTAGCCGGAGCAACTGGGCGAATGTGTATGTAGAAGAGCCACGAGACGACAGTTACAGGCATAAGAGTGATTACAGATCAGTTCCTGTTGAATGGCTTGGGCAACAGTTTCTTGATGATGCGGAGCATCTTAAAAAGACGAATCCAAGAGCCTATCAGCATGAATATCTTGGATTACCTGTCGGACTTGGTACAAATATCTTCGAGTTGTTAGAAATCCGAACGATTCCAGATGAAGAAATTCAGAAGTATCAAAGTATCTATCAGGGACAAGACTGGGGATGGCATCCGGATCCAAAAGCGTTTATTCGTGTGGCTTATGTACCTAATCAGGATAAAGTTATCCTGCTGGATGAGCTTGGCGGATGTAAAATTCGAAATACAGTAATGGCTGGTCAGATAAAACAAAAGGGATATGATGATTATTCAATATCTTGCGGAGTTGATGAAGAAGAAAGTATTATTGACTTCCGAGATGCGGGGCTTCCAGCACGTAGAGCCATTGTTACACCAGGAAGCCGCAAATATACTTTTGAGTGGTTACAGTGCCGAACATTAGTCATTGATCCGGCACGAACGCCTAGAGCATACAAGGAAATTATCAATTATGAGCATGAAGTAGATAGCAATGGAGAAGTGATTGCAGATTATCCAGATGGCAACGATCATTATATAGACGCCCTTAGATACGCCACAAGTCCATTGTCGATGAGAAGAGGATATAGTGCATAATGAGTAAAATAGGAATAGAACTACCGAAAGAGTATTCGGACAGATTTGACAAATTACGCCAGAATCGAGTAGAAGTCAGCTTTTATAAATATGGCACAGCAGCAGACAACTTTGGAATGAAATTAGTAGATGCACTTGAATCACACGATATGTACATTAAAAAATATAAAGAAACTGGAAACACAGAATATCTTTGCGATGCAGCAAATTATCTCATGTTTGAATTTATGTATCCACAGATTCCGAATGCATTTTTCAAAGCAACAGATAGCGGAGAGAGTGCCGGAGTTGCCGGAACACCAATAAATCAGCTAAAAGAAAAATGGTGATTAAATGGGACTTATAACAACACTAAAAAGGTGGTTTAACATGATTTTTAAAAAACAAGCCGAAGAGGATTTCGACATCCAGGCAGCAGAATTCCCAGAGATGGAATCACTGATTAACCGGTGTGCGAACATATACAGGGGGGTACCGGAGTGGCTAGATAACAAGAATAATATCAAGACGATTAATTTCGCGAAATCCGTCTGCTCAGAAACAGCACGGCTCGTAACACTGGCGATTGGCATTCAGATAGATGGCTCTGAAAGGGCGGCATGGTTGCAGGAACAGATTGACAAGGTGTATTTCCAAATTCGCCACTGGGTAGAATACGGCTGTGCTTACGGAACAGTATTTATCAAGCCGAACGGTGAGAGCCTTGATGTATTTACTCCGGCAGATGTGATGATTGTGGATTACGATAATCAGGAAATCAAAGGGATTATATTTAAAGATTCGTATACAGTTGGACGGAAACGCTACACAAGGCTCGAATATCACAGGTTTGTTGAGACTACAATAGATGGTGTGACAACTTATCCGTATTATGTTTCTAACAGAGCCTATGTATCAAAATCTCCTCAGTCAATCGGCGATAAGATTGACCTTAAACAGACCAAATGGGCTGACCTTATGGCAGATACGCCGCCGATTCTCAAGGCAAATGGAGAGAAGCTGGACGGGCCTCTGTACGGAGTACTGCGGACGCCACAGGCGAACAACGTGGACATTAGTGCGCCACTGGGACTTCCGATATTTGCAGAAGCCATTGAGGAGTTGAAAGATCTGGACATTGCATATAGCAGGAATGCAAAAGAAATTCTTGATTCTAAGAGAACCGTTCTGGCGGATGATAGACTACTCATGCCGAGTGGATCACCAGTAGCAGCTATGACACCGCAGACCATGGAGCACAGATGTAAAGAAATGAGCTTGCCGGATTATGTGAAAAATGTATTCGGACAAGATGAAAAAGAGTTTTATCAGGAAATCAATCCAATTCTCAACACAGATACCCGTATAAGTGGCATAAATGCCCTTTTAAGCCAGTTAGGGTACAAGATTGGATTCTCTAATGGCTACTTTGTTTTCAACGAATCTAGCGGCATTCAGACGGCTACAGGAGTGGAAGCGGAACAACAGAGGACAGTGCAGTTTATCAAGGATGTAAGGGATAAGTTGGAATCTTGTCTGGATGAAGTTATTTACGCATTGAATGTCTACGCTGACCTGTACGGGCTTGCACCTGTTGGGGTTTATGAAGTAAATTACGATTTCGGAGACATCCTATATGTGCGTGAAAATGATCGTGCAAGATGGTGGCAGTATGTGACAACTGGAAAAGTTCCGGCATGGCTGTATTTCGTGAAATTTGAGGGAATGACGGAAAACGATGCGAAAGCAATGGTCGAAGAAGCTCAACCAGACGAGCCAACACTATTCGGAGAGGAGTAAAAAGATGGCAGATAAACCAGTAACAAGGGAAGAAAAATATCTTGCGTACTTGACAGGTGATTACACGGGTGAACTCCCGAAGCCGATCACGCGAAAAGAGAAGTATTTATACGAATTATGCTTAAAAGGAATAGGCGGTGAGATTTCGCCAGAAGAAATCAAAGCTGCAGTAAATGAGTACCTTGAAAAGAATCCAGTCAAACCCGGAGCCACGACAGAACAGGCGCAGCAGATCGAGCAGAACAAGACAGACATTGCTTCACTAAAGGAAGATTTAGTTGAATTAGGCAATAAAACATTGCATGAAGAATATGCTGATTTATTACACGGGAAAGAACCAAAAGAAAACTGGTATATAGACGCATCAAATGGAACTGGGAGAACATTGAAACAATTTTTTTCTTTTACCGATATTGATGTTTCTAACTATATCAAGCAAAGAATTTATCCATACACCTCTATTGATAAGGATTCTGTTTTACACAGCTCAAGAAGCATTGTATTTTATAACGAAGATGGTTCTTATATTGTAGGATATGGAGTTAGTTCAGATAATCCAATTAACGGACTGGAAGTTCCCAACGGAGCAAAAACAGTATCAGTATGTTTTAATTACGACAGTGATGATAACCAACCAATTAAACCACAAGTTTATTATCTATCAATTAATAGAGAAAACAAAAATAAGCTGATGCTTAAAAAAGATGTTTTGATAGATTATGAACAAATTCAAAACAAACCTATCATCCCAACAAAAATGAGCGAACTTGAAAATGATATTGTAATAGATAATGTAAATGATAATGATGTTCAAACGATACGAAAGCCAACTATTTCATTTATTTTTGATGATGGATTACCGAGTACATCAGATTTGGTCTCATTATTTGATTCATATGGATGGAAATGTGGCTTTGCTATATTAGCAAATTCAAATCTTCCAAATATCAAAGATAATTTCTTATCATATCAATCTAAAGGTTATGAGATACTATCCCATAGTACCGATGGAGTAGCTATGCAAGATGATTCTTTAACGATTGATGATGTGGAAACAAAAATGAAAAAGTCAAAAGAAATCTTGATAAACAATGGATTTAATATAACTGGATGGGTTACACCAAGTACTTGGTTAAACAATAAATATTTTGATAATTTGTGTAAATATTACGAATATGGTTTTGGTCATTTAGATACCAATCAAGTTGTTAGTCATCATGTATTTTATGGTAATGATATCCGCCAACTCGAAAGATGGTCTTTACAATCAAAAACATTAGAGCAAACAAAAGCTGAAATAGACTCAACTATTAATGAATGTGGATATTTATGTTTTTATGCTCATGCATATCCGTCAACTGCAAATGATAATTTTACAATTGAAAATATGAAAATCATCATGGACTATATCAAAAAATATATAGATAACGGAAAGGTACAAGTCTTGATTCCAAGATGCGCAATAAATGATTATTACACGGTAAGACATAGTGATTTGCTTGATTTATATAAAAAAGTAATTAACTAAAGAGGGCTTTAATTAACCATCAAAAGGGCCAAAACATGTACCACGACTTTTATCGAAAGAGGTGATATATTATACTTAGTCCAGAATATTTACGCCGGATAACAGAGGGCAGTGAACAGATTGCGGAAGAATTGCATCAGTATATCATCTCTGAGATTGTGTCGAGAATGATGACAAGAATTGGCAGAGGTGAAGATTATATTCTGACCAATGCCGATGCGTGGAGAATCAGAACGCTACAGGAATCCGGTGAACTGTTAGAGGACATTCTGGCAGAATTATCCAGATACACCAAACGCGAACAGCAGGAGCTTCTTGAAGCGTTTGAAGATGCCGGAATCACTGCTCTCGATTATGATGATAAGATATACAAGGCAGCAGGATTAAGCCCTGTACCACTCGAACAATCACCGGCTATGATAAGACTCATGGAACGGAATATGCTTGCGACTATGGGAGAGTGGAAGAACTTTACACGAACAACTGCAAGTGCCGCTCAGAGGCTCTATATTGAGCAATGCGACCTTGCATATAATCATGTGATGACTGGGGCAGTTGGGTATACGCAAGCCATCAAAGAGGCAGTCAACAACGTTGTATCAGATGGTGTTACCGTCACATATCCATCTGGCAGAAAAGACACGATTGAAACAGCAGTAGCACGTTCTGTCAGAACCGGCGTGGCGCAGGCTACGGGAGATATATCCATAAAACGCATGGAAGAAATGGATTGGGATTTAGTTCTGGTCAGTGCACACATCGGAGCGAGAACGGGGGACGGTGGAGAAAATCCCGGAAATCATTCGTGGTGGCAAGGAAAGATATACTCTCGTTCTGGCAAGAGCAAGAAATTTCCGCCGTTCTCATTGACCGGATACGGAACAGCAAGCGGACTGTCAGGGGTCAACTGTCGGCATAGCTTTGGGGCAAGTGACGGGGAATTTAATCCCTATGCAGAACTATCAGCACAGGATAAAGCCGACAAGGGCAAACAGTACGAAAAAGAACAGCGACAACGTACTTACGAGCGAAGAATCCGCAAAACAAAGCGTGAAGTTCTTGGAATGCAAGCGGCGGTTGATAACTGCAAGGACGAACAGACGAGATTCGCACTCCAGCAAGACCTTGACCGTAAGTCTTTTCTTCTCCAGAAACAAAATGCTGCATACAAGGACTACTGCAAGCAGAATGACATGAGAGAACTGCAAGACCGGCTCATGATTGCTAAGTGGAATCGTCAGAACGCTGCAAAAGCCAGAGGAGCGGCAAAACGATATAAGACAGCAAAGGGGATTGACTGATGGACAGATGGGAATATTATAATCCAAATCCTGTTAAGGATAAAAGAACAGGAGATTGCGTTGTCCGAGCAATATGCAAAGCAACTGGCTTCGACTGGGAAACGGTATTCGCCGATTTAATGATACAGGCGTGCACTCTGTCAGATATGCCAAGTGCAAATTATGTCTGGGGAGCGTATCTTTATAAGCATGGATACAGACGTAAGCTGATAGAACAGTCAGAACGATATATCTATACAGTCAACGACTTTTGTACAGACCATCCGACAGGTACATACATTTTATGCATAGATGGCCATGTAGTGACGGTACAGAATGGCAAATATTACGATACATGGGATAGTGGTAATGAGATCCCGGTATATTACTGGGAAAAGGAGAGCAAATGAGTATATCAGAATTTGTACAGATTTTCCTTTCTATCTGCGGAGGGGTGTCTATTGTCGGAGGTGCGGCAGCCGTAATCTTTAAATGGATTACCCCGGCATTCCGACTTAATAAGCGAGTAGAGACACTGGAAGAACATGATAGACGAGATTATGAAAGTCTTCGGAGAATCGCAGAACGAGATTCATTAATTCTGGAAGTGTTATCAACCATGCTGGATAGTCAGATTAGTGGGAATAATGTAGAAGAATTAAAAAAAACAAAACAGAAGCTTACAAATTATCTTGCGCAGAATCAACGTTAGCATTAATAAGGGGTATGCTCATGAAATTATATGTGTTCACAAAGAAAGATATAGACAGATTCTTAATAGAGTGTAATTTCACACCGGACGAAGAAAGATTGTTCCGATTGAGATGCAAGGAATATACGCTCGAATACTGCGCCGAACAGATGAATGTGAGTATATCCACGGCGAAACGATTAAGCCGGAGGGTGAACAATAAAATAATTAAAGTGTGTTGATACTTTTTAGACACTAATTAGAGCCAGAAACGACCTGTTTCCGGTTCTTTTTTTATGTAAAAATATAATCAGAAAGGCGGTGCATAAGATGGCATTATACAACAATCCTTATCAATATAGTTTTGGTGTTCCTGGGCAGATGAACCAGTTTCAGCAACAGCCTGTCCAGATTCCAGCTCAACCAGTACAGCAACCGCAGCAGAATAATAGCGGTATCCTGTGGGTATCCGGCGAAGTCGGCGCAAAATCCTATCTGGTAGCACCCGGGACAAGCGTTTTACTGATGGATTCAGAGAGTGAAAAGTTCTACATAAAATCCACAGATGTATCCGGTATGCCACAGCCACTGCGGACATTTGAATACCACGAGGTAGGCACTCAGATGCCGCCTAAACAGCCTGTTCAGAACATGGACAAATATGTTACTCGACAGGAATACGATGATTTAAAAGCCAAATGCGACGCTATAGCAAGTCGATTAAATTCATTTTCTGAACCTGTTAGAACTAATACTGTACAAGAGTCAGCAATCAAGGGAGGAAATGCAGATGAGTAATCCATTATTTAACGCACTTGGTGGTGGGATGCCACAGGGAAACGGACCAATGCAAATGATACAGCAGTTTATGCAGTTTAAGCAGAATTTTAAGGGAGACCCGAAAGCAGAAGTTGAGAAGATGTTACAGTCTGGGAAGATTTCCCAACAGCAACTTAATCAGGTTCAGCAGATGGCAGGACAGTTCCAAAACCTGCTGAAAGGAATGAAATAGTACATTACAATCTGGCCAGATTGATGTAAATACACAAAAAGGAGATTATATTATGGATGGAAATTATAGCTTAGCAGATATTGCTGCTGCTACTGGAAATGGTAGAAATAATGACGGCATGTTTGGTGGAGATGGTAGCTGGTGGATTATTGTTTTATTCATTTTTGCTTTCTTCGGATGGGGAAACAACGGCTGGGGCAATAATGGAAACGGCGGCGGATATGTAGCCACAGCAGCTACTCAGGCAGATATTCAGAGAGGATTTGATAATTCCGCAGTAATCAGCAAACTTGACGGAATCAACAGTGGCCTCTGTGATGGCTTCTACGCCATGAACAATGGTATGCTTACCGGATTCAATGGAATCAATACAAACATCATGCAGACCGGCTTTGGCATCCAGCAGGCTATCAATGCCGATACTGTAGCTAATATGCAGAATACAAACGCGCTCCAGGCACAGCTTGCAAACTGCTGCTGTGAAACCAGAGAAGCGATCCAGGGCGTGAACTACAATATGGCACAGAATACCTGTGCATTGCAGAACACCATGAACAGTAACACAAGAGACATTATCGACAGCCAGAACGCCGGAACAAGGGCAATCCTTGATTACCTGTGCAACGAAAAGATATCTAACTTGCAGGCTGAAAACAATGACCTCAGACGCGCTGCTTCTCAGGATCGCCAGAGTGCATTGCTCACAACTGCAATGGCTTCACAGACACAGCAGCTTATTAATGCGATTAATCCGGCACCGATCCCGGCATATCAGGTTCCTAACCCGAACACATATTACGGATGCGGATGTAACACCGGATGCAATTGTTAATAACTTCATATCGAGAGTATCTTTCGACTGATTCGAATGTCGGCTTATGCCGTATTACACAGAGGGGCAGGCTGAGACCTGTCCTTTTGTGATATGAAAGGAGTATTTTTATGGCAGAATTTACAAATGTAGCTGCTCAGACCGTAGCAGCAAAAGGGAATGTAGTATTTTCAAACGTGGCAGTTAAAGGTTCTAACTGCATTCAGCACAGAGAGGGAAGTGGAATCATCACTCTGAGAGGGCTTACTAACCAGTGCAAGGCTAGATTTTTCGTGGACTTCTCTGGTAATATCGCGATTCCAACAGGCGGTACAGTTGAAGCTATCTCTTTGGCAATTGCAATCTCTGGAGAACCAGTATTATCTTCTCAGATGATTTCCACACCGGCAGCAGTAGATCAGTATAATAATGTGTCTTCCGGAATTTACGTGGATGTACCACGCGGATGTTGCGTTAATATCGCGATAGAGAATACCAGTGATCAGGCTATTTCTGTTGCGAACGCAAACATTGTTGTAACAAGAGAGGCGTAGGAGGTGCAGTTATGAGAGATATCAAGGATTTATGTGCAAGGATAGAAGACGAGCTTGCAAAAATCGCAGACAGTGGACTGACCACTGGAAATCTGGAAATGACATACAAGCTGATTGACATGTACAAAGATATAAAGAACACGCAGTACTGGGATAAGAAAGCGGAGTATTACAACGCTGTCCTTGATGAGATGCGTGGCGGATACAATGACGATTACAGTGAACGTGGAAGAAAGCGCGACAGCATGGGGAGATACAGCGCAAATGACGGCAGAATGATGCCGGATTATGACCGAGGCAGTTCTTATGCCAGACGTGGTGAGCATTATGTTAGAGGACATTACAGCCGCTCTGACGGACGAGATGCTTATGACGACTATATGACACAGAAACAGAGCTATCGTTCCGGCAAGTCTGAAGACTGCAAAAGAAAGATGCTCGCCGCATTGGAAGAACATCTGGACGAACTTACAACAGAAATGAGTGATATGTCCAAGGATGCAGAGTGCCGGGAAGAACGTGATCTTGTCAAGAGATACGTAGAAAAACTCCGTGATATGCTCTAAAAACACAAAAGTGGTAGAGAGGTAGTTAAAAGAAATCTGTTATAATGTAATTGTGCAGCAGGAAGCACAAGTAAAACGGTTGTTTTTGACATTTTCGTTTTAATCCTCCTTCCTTTAATTTAGTAGCTGGTACGCACGCTTTAACGGAAAGTTGAACAGGTTCGAATCCTGTCGTGCGTATTTGCCATCTGGCACGCAAGATGGCTCACCTCCTTGATTAAGGTTTTTGTTATTCATACTTTTCTTTTAAAAAAGAAATAAATATCCGAAACAACTCGTGGCAGGCATGACACGTTAAACACCTTGCTAACCCGGGAATCCGGGTTATGTGGAATGTACGCTAGTGGAAAACTGACAGAGTCGCACTCTGGTCTCCGGTTCGATTCCGGGCGCTCCGCTTTAATCCGCTTAGAGTTAAGCTGTTTGTATACAGGTGGTCTATGTCTCAGGTGGATTTACGCTATAGCGAAAGAAGTGAAATTCACCCCAGTTTCTTTTTAGAGGGTTGGCCGTTATAGGCGGCATGGAATGTAGCTCAGTGGTAGATCGCACTGTAAATGTGAGGTCGCAGGTTCGATTCCTGCCTTTCCGATTACCTTGCCAGTGGTCTAACTGGCTTAATCCATTTACCTGCGGCGGCAGGTCAATAAACACGACCAGGAGGATGTTATGCAGAAACTTATTGACACTTTAAAATCATTTGGAATTGAAATCCCGGAGGATAAACAGGCAGATGTAAAGAAAGCACTCTCTGAGAATTACAAGAATGCAAAGGAAGTTGCAAAAACTCTGTCAAAAGTCGAGGGAGAACGTGATGACTGGAAAGTACGTGCTGAGACAGCAGAAGAAACCTTAAAAAGTTTTGACGGTATCGACCCGGCAAATATTAAAAGCGAGTTAGAGACTTGGAAACAGAAAGCGGCAGATGCAGAGAAAGAATTCAATGCAAAAATCTACGACCGTGATTTCTCGGATGCTCTGAAAGTGGCACTCGATGACGTTAAGTTTTCCAGCGAAGCGGCAAAGAAATCAGTCATGGCAGACATCAAAGAAGCAGGATTAAAGCTGAAAGACGGCAAAATTCTCGGATTAAATGATCTGATTGAGCAGATGAAACAGTCTGATGCATCCGCTTTTGTGGACGAATCTCAGCAGCAGGCTCAGCAGAACCAGGCAAGATTTACCACTCACGTTGGACAGCAGCAGACACCGGGAAGTATGACCAAAAAAGATATCGAAGCGATCAAAGACCCGTCCGAGAGACAGGCTGCAATTGCTCAGAATATCCAGTTATTCCAGTGATTTTTACACCGACTATACACCAGAGTATAGCCGCTAACCCAATACCTTAACAATTATGGGTAGAAAGGATTTTTTATGCCAGCAAAAACAAATCTTATTATGACAAATGATATTCAGGTAAAAGCACGTGAGATTGATTTTGTTACCAGATTCGAAAGAAACTGGGAACACTTACGTGAAATACTTGGTATCATGCGTCCAATCAAAAAGACGCCCGGAGCGGTTCTTAAATCAAAATATGCAGAGGGTACATTACAGAACGGAAATGTTGGTGAAGGTGAGGAAATCCCTTACAGCAAATTCGTTGTAAAAGAAAAACCCTATGCGGAAATGACTATTGAAAAGTACGCAAAGGCTGTATCTATCGAAGCAATTAAGGATCACGGTTATGAGAACGCTGTTCAGATGACTGATGATGAATTCCTTTTCCAGCTTCAAACTGACGTTACCGGCAGATTCTATGATTATCTGAAAACCGGTACACTTACTTCCACAGAAACAACATTCCAGATGGCTCTGGCAATGGCTAAGGGTCGTGTAGAAAACAAATTCAAGCAGATGCACAGAAATGTGACTGGTGTTGTTGGGTTTGTAAACATTCTGGATGTGTACGAGTATATCGGAGCAGCTGAGATCACCATTCAGAATCAGTTTGGCTTCCAGTACATGAAGGATTTCATGGGATTCAATACTATCTTCCTGTTATCTGACAGTGAGATTCCAAGAGGACAGGTTATTGCAACACCTGTTGAGAACATTGTTCTGTATTATGTAGACCCGAACGAGTCTGACTTTGCGAGGGCAGGTCTGGTATATACCGTATCTGGCGAGACAAATCTGATTGGATTTCACACTCAGGGTAACTACCACACAGCAGTTTCCGAAGCGTTTGCGGTTATGGGACTTACTCTTTTTGCGGAGTACATTGACGCAATCGCAGTAATTACCATTGACGAAACACCAACGCTTGGTGCTCTGACAGTAAATTCTGTGGCTGGAACAGTAAGTGGCAACACAAAAATCACTGTAAATCCGGCTAAGGAAAATGCCAACAACGTATATAAATATAAAGTTGCGGCAGCGGCAGCAACTGTTGGATATGGACAGAACCTCAGAAACTGGACTACTTGGGACGGAAAATCTGATATTAAGGCGGCAACCGGACAGAAGATTACAGTGGTTGAGTGCGATGGAACATACAAAGCACTGAATGCCGGAAACACAAGCGTAACAGCGAAATCATAAATGTAGGAGGTAACTGGCATGGCTTACGCAGATTATGATTTTTATAAAACTTCATACTTCGGCTCTGTTGTGCCAGAAACCGATTTTCCACGACTGGCAGAAAGAGCCAGCGATTTTGTGGACACAATGACATTTGACAGGTTGGTGGACGGGCTGCCGGAAAACGAACGCTCACAGAAGCGTATCAAAAAGGCGGTCTGTTCATTAGCTGAATTAATGTATCAGATTGAGCTTGCTGAAAAGAATGCTGCCAGTGCCGCCGCTAGTGGAGTATCAACCACAATCGGGTCCAGTGGTAGCGCGACAGGCATTGTAACATCTGTATCCTCTGGCAGTGAATCCATTTCCTACGCCACGCCTCAGCAGATTGGAGCGAGTGCAAAGGAATGGAGTGCGGTGTATACCGCCGCTGGGGACGTACAGAAAACGAACGACTTACTTCTTAAGACGGCTTTACCGCTTCTGATGGGAGTGAGGACGGATGATGGGATACCAATATTGTATGCAGGAGTGTGATAGAAATGATGGAATTAAAACAGACCGTTGAAATGATGAATAGTGCAGATTACAAGGAACGCTTTAAGGCAGAGTATATGCAGGTGGTTATTCGATATAAGAAACTTGCGAATATGCTTGAAAAATGGGATAAAGGTGAACTCCCATTTACTCCTACTTGTCCGAGAAGCACTTATAATATGCAGGTAAGAGCAATGACTGATTATATTGCTGTTCTGGAAGCAAGGGCAGTTATGGAAAAAGTTGATTTGGAGGTATGATTATGGACATTTCAACACTTGGCTCATGCATCGCAATCGTTATGATTTGCTACATCGTAGGAATGGGCTGTAAAGCATCAAAAAGAATCTCTGATGAATGGATTCCAGTGATCATGGCGGTTATTGGTGGCATTCTCGGAGCTGTCGGGATGGGAGTTATCCCGGACTTCCCGGCAACGGATTATATCACAGCGGTTGCGGTCGGTATGTTTAACGGATTATCGGCTACTGGCGTGAATCAGATTATTAAGCAGACAACGCAGAAAGAATAATATTAAGGAGAGGGTATCATGTACGAAAAAACGGTGACGATTTTTGACTATTACGAATCAGCCACGACAGGAGATGCGTACTGGTATCCTCACGTGCTATCCGGCGTTGATCTCATTACGGACAAGGGAGCAATCCTTAAAAAGTACGGACCAGACGCAACTGACAACGCACAGTTGCACGTTCGTTATGCTGTTCAGAACGGTGATATAACCATTACCGATAAAGATGGCAAGATTCTCCCATGGGTGCCTTCGAAGGAGTGGAAAAGGCAGATTAACAATGCTCTGGAAGATACTATCACATTCTCGGACGAATCATTCTTTTGGGAGGGTGAATGGACTGGTGGAGCAGTAACTGATGGTGATTATCGAAACGGATTCTACCAGTACATGAACGAGAACAAGGATAACGTGTTTAAGGTTACCAGTGTAGGCGGTCCGTACACACTGATTCCACACTTTGAGATTTTGGGTAAGTGATATGAGTAAAATTCATCATTTCAAAGGATTCTCCATAGTCGATGGAGATATGAAAATCAAACTGAATATGGACAGGTTCTCAAGGCAGTATCAAGAAGCCCAGTATCTCCTTGATGGAATGGTTATGGACAGTATGGTGCCGTTTATGCCGATGATTACAGGGGACTTTATCAACCGAACAAGAGTTGAGAGTACATCCTTACAAGGAACTGGGAAAGTATGCGCGGCGGCGGCTCCTTATGGACGTTTTCTGTACGAGGGGAAAGGAATGGTTGATGAAGCAACTGGAAGTCCCTACGCAAGACGTGGAGCAAAGAAAGTTCTCGTTAGTCAGTTTTCTGGTCGGACAGCCGCAAAGGAAAATCTTGAATACACCAAACAGGCTCACCCACGGGCACAGGCAAAGTGGCTTGATGCCGCTAAACGGCAATATGGTGACACATGGGTTCGCAAAGTAAAAGCACAGGCAGGAGGTGGCAGGCATAGCAGATAAACCTATCGGAAAAGACGCAACCGGATACGAAATTCTGACAGATGCCATGAAAGCACTTCTGAACCAGTATCCGGGACTGTATAAAAATGAAACAATCAAGTTTGAAGAACTTGGCAAGGAATCAGGAATTGCGTTCTCGGCAGATAATGGAGCTTTGATTTATTCAGAAAAAGAAGATGTTTGTGGCGTAATGCACCAGGTATGCCAGTACCCATTTTACGTGGTATATCGCACAGCATCTGACAAAGAAAGGCAGAAACTATCTGTTCAGAAGTTCCTTGACAATCTCGGTAAATGGATATGCCGGGAACCAGTTATTATAAATGGCTCTGAGACGCGTTTAAATGTGTTTCCAGAGCTTTCGCAGGGGCGAGTGATAAAACGTATCACCCGTGACAACTCCTATGGTTTAGAACCGCAGGAGAGTGGCGTACAGGATTGGTTGTTACCATTGTCGGTGCGCTACGAAAATACTTACGAAGCAATATAACAAGTAACAACCGGCTATCAATTGGAGATAGTCGCTAACCTACACAGCCTTTTAAAGTTATAGGCAGAAAGGACATTTCTATGCCAGTTACAGGAAAAATTGACCGTAAATATATGGCTCATTATATCGACGCAGGCTCCCTCTGCGGAGGACTGACACCGAAGTATGAACGTCTTGGAAAAGATCTGGAAGAGTACAATGTTGAACTCAATCCAGACACCGAAACCTCTAAAAACATTCTTGGAGAATCCACATTCAAACATAACGGCTACGAAGTTTCTTCTGACGCTGATCCATTCTATGCAGACACTACTTCTGATCTGTTCACAGCATTGCAGAAGATCGTAGACAACAGATACAAAGACGATAATCTCAAAACAAAAGCAGTTGAGGTCCATCTCTGGACGGAAGCTACAGCAGGCAAGTATGAAGCATATCAGCAGGACTGCTACGTTGTGCCGACCTCCTACGGCGGTGATACATCTGGCTATCAGATTCCGTTTACCGTCAATTATACCGGCGAACGAGTAAAAGGAAAATTTGATATCAGTTCCGGCACATTTACAGCTGACAGCGAATAATTTTTTTTAGGAGGGCATAGAAAATGGCAAAAACAATTAATACAAACATTGATGATGGGTTTCTTCTTTTCACATTCACAAACAAACAGGGTGAAGTGTTCTCTTCATTTAAGCTGAACCCTACTGACATTAATGTTGCAGCAAGAGCGGAAGAATTGGAAACTTTCTTTGAGCAGGCTCAGGAATCTGTTAAAAATGTCTCTTCCAGCAAAGAGATGGCGGAGATTAATAAGCAGATTGAGGACAAAATCAATTATATGCTCGGATACGAAGCATCTAAGGATTTATTTAAAGAACCAATTACCGCAACAACTGTTTTTGGAAATGGTCAGGTGTTCGCCTATATCGTTCTTGATAAAATCAATGAAGCACTTACTCCAGAAATTGAAAAGAGAAAGAAAAAAATGCAGGAAGTGGTCAATAAGTACACGGAGAAGTATACAAAATGACCGCCTATGAGTTGCCCACCTCACTAAATATCAGTGGGGTGGATTTTTCTATCAGAACGGATTTTCGAGTAATTATTGATATTCTGGTTGCCATGAACGACCCAGAATTAGACGAACAAGCGAAGGCTATTGTTATGTTACAGATTCTATTTGAGGACTGGCAAAGTATACCCCCAGAACATCTTACAGAAGCTTGTCAGAAAGCCTGCGAGTTTATCGACTGCGGTCAAATTGATGATAGTCCGAATAAGCCAAAACCCCGCTTGATGGACTGGGAGCAGGACGGAGATATGATCGTTCCGGCGGTAAACAAGGTTGCCGGCAAAGAAATCAGAACAGTGCCTTATATGCACTGGTGGACGTTTTTCGGATACTTTATGGAATCCGGTGAATGCTTATTTAATACGGTCGTTGGAATCCGTTCAAAAAAAGCAAAGGGTGAAAAACTCGATAAATGGGAAAAGAAATTCTATCAGGAAAACAAAAATATTATTGACATAAAAACACGTCTCAGCGACGAGGAGCAAGCGTATAAAGATGCGCTGAATGAGATGTTGAACCTCAAATAGTTAGGAGGTGGACACATGGCTGCTGATGGCTCAGTCATTATTGATACCAGAATGGACACATCAGGCGTGCAAAACGGCGTATCAGCAATCAGACAGTCTTTTGGCGGACTTGGCAGCGTAGTAAAAAAAATAGGCATACTGATTGGCGGGGCATTTGCAATTGGGAAATTGACCCAGTTTGGGAAAGAGTGCGTAGAACTTGGTTCTAATCTGTCAGAAGTGCAGAACGTGGTCGATGTCACATTTACCACCATGTCGGATAAGGTTAATGAATTCGCAAAGAACGCTATGACCTCAGCCGGGCTGTCAGAGACGATGGCAAAACAGTATGTTGGTACGTTCGGAGCAATGTCTAAGTCGTTCGGATTCTCAGAAGCACAGGCTTACGATATGTCAACGGCTCTGACGCAGTTAACTGGTGATGTGGCATCATTCTACAACATTAGTCAGGACTTGGCTTATATCAAGCTAAAATCAGTGTTTACGGGCGAAACGGAGACGCTCAAGGACCTCGGCGTGGTAATGACCCAGTCGGCACTTGACCAGTATGCACTGGCTAATGGCTACGGCAAAACCACGTCTGAAATGACCGAGCAGGAGAAAGTAGCTCTCCGCTTAGCTTTTGTACAGAAACAGTTGTCGGCTGCATCTGGTGATTTCATCCGAACATCTGACTCATGGGCGAATCAAGTGCGAGTGATGCAGTTGCAGCTGCAATCTCTCAAGGCAACAGTCGGACAGGGATTGATTAATATTTTCACGCCTGTTCTGAAAGTTATTAATATCTTGCTCGGCAAGTTAGCAACTCTGGCAAATGCCTTCAAGTCATTTACGGAGTTAATCACTGGAAAGAAATCATCTGGCCAAACAGGCGCGAGTGGTGCAGGTCTTGCCGGGACAGATACAATAGCTGATACGGCAGATCAATATGGAAATGCAGCCGACAATGCCGAAAAGCTGGCGGATGCAACAAATGATACAGCGGACGCAACTAAGAAAGCTGCTAAGGCAGCAAAGGGGTATCTCAGCCCACTGGATGAAATAAATAATTACTCAACGGATAAAAGTACGGATTCATCGTCAAAAACGCCGAGTGCGACTGGTGGACTTGCAGATCAGATGAAAGATGCTGTACAAAATGTTGATTACGGAAAAATGGCAAAGGGTGAGACAGTTCTTGATAAGATGTTAAAGCCGTTAAATAAGATAATCAACAGATTTAAAGAATTAGCTAAATTGGTTGCAAAAGGATTCTGGGATGGATTAGGAGATTATGAGCCAATTTTTGACGGAATAAAGAAAGATCTCGATTCCATATGGAAATCTTTAAAGGATATCTTCACTGACCCAGAAGTTACCAAAGCAGCAAATAATTTCTTAGATTCATTTGCATATGCAATTGGACAAGTCGCTGGCTCATTTGCCAGAATCGGATTAACAATTGCGCAAAACATTATAGGCGGAATTGAAAAGTTTTTAAAGCAGAACACGCAAAGAATAAAGAACTATCTGATAGATATGTTCAACATCGGTGCCGAAATTTCACAAATCGCGGGAAATCTTGCAGTTGCTTTCGCTGATGTTTTCTCAGTTTTTGGTGGAGAAACCGCACAGCAGATTACAGCGGATTTAATCGGAATCTTTGCTGAAATCGGAATGGTTCTTACAGAAACGGCTGCAAAACTTGGCAGAGATATCCTGAACATGATTGCACAGCCTTTTATCGAGAACAAGGACATTTTGAAGTCAGCAATCGAGGGTAGTCTCGGAGTAATAGAAACTGTAACAAGTGGGGTCTTAACGGTTGTTCAAAACCTTAGTGACGCAATATCAAGGTTATACGATGAACACGTAAAGCCGTTCTTTGATTCTATAGCAGATGGACTATCAAGCATATTTGAAACTCTGATAACCGGATATAACACATACATTCTTCCGGTGCTACAAGGACTGGCGGAACAAATCAAAGGGCTGTTAGAGGGACCATTAGGGGACGCGATTTTAAAGATAGAAACATTCCTCGGAAAACTCATTGATTCTCTGAAGCTTCTGTGGGAGTCAGTGTTAGTGCCTTTAATTAACTGGATAATCGCGAATTTACTTCCAGTTGTGGCAGAAATAATTGACGTTGTAGGCACTGTGGCAATCAAAGTCATAAAATCATTAATTAAAATAATTGGTGATGTAGCAGATACACTGAGCGGAATCATTGATTTTCTTGTCGGCGTTTTCACAGGAGACTGGGAACTGGCTTGGCAGGGAATAAAAGAGATTGCGAATGGGGCATGGAGTCTTATCAAGGATATTATAACTGGTGCATGGGACGTAATTAAAACTGCAACAAAAGGTGCGTTAAGTATAATTAAGAGCATTATCAATGTTACTTGGAACGCGATTAAAGCAGTAACATCAACGGTTTGGAATGCGATTAAAAAGACTCTTTCTGGTTTATGGAGTGCTCTCAAAACCACAGCAAAGACAGTGTTTGACGCAATCAAAACTAAGGTTACGGGCGTATGGGACAAAATAAAAGACAAGACATCCCGAACATGGGAAAGCGTTACTACTTTTGTGTCTAACAAAGTTGAAGCAATAAAAACTGCTATTACTGATAAGTTTAATGCTGCCAGGGATGCGGTCAAATCAGCATTTGAAGGTATCGTGGACTTTATTAAAAGGCCGATTAATCAGGCAATCAGCATTGTTAATGATGCAATTGGGAAGATCAATAATGCAATTGGTGGAATTGAATCTGCATTTTCTTTCGGGCCTTGGACTATTCAGACGCCGTGGGGGTCAAAGACTATTGGATTTCGTGCAACATTTCCACGTGTCGAAACTCTCCCATATCTGGCCAGTGGTGCAGTTATTCCGCCACGAGGTGAATTCCTTGCGGTGCTTGGTGACCAGAAAAAAGGCAATAACTTGGAAGCACCGGAAAGCTTGTTGCGTCAGATCGTCCGGGAAGAATCAGGGAAAGGACAGGGAAATGGAAACACTTACAATGTTACAGTCAATGCATCTGGCAGAAAATTGTTAGATATTATTATCAGTGAAGCTGAAATGAGAAGAAATCGAAACGGGAAGAACCCATTTGAATTAGTATAAGGAGAAGAATATGGCACAGGAACAGTTTAGAATAGACAACGTTGTTATAAGAGCACCGGACAGTTATAAGCCGGTGTTCGCAACCACTTCTACGGAAGACTCTAAAAGAAGTCAGGATTTGATTATGCACAATACACCAATGGGAACAATTGGCGGATACGATATGCAATGGGGCGAACTTACGTGGACTGAAATAGCAACCATACTAAATACTGTGCTTAACAAAAGCCAATTTACATTCCACCACAAAGACCCGACTGTTCCGGGAGGATGGGTAGACAGAACATTCTACGCATCAAATTTTAATATGGCTGCGCAAACTCTAAAAGACGGGGAAGAAAAGTGGACGGATTTGTCTATCAATGTAAGGAGGATTGAGCCGATTTGATAAATGTATCTACTCAGTTAAAAAAAGAATCTCTTACAAACAGAAATTATTACGTGACAGCAAATGTTACATTGTCAAATGGCGCAACTCTTAAGCTAGGCAAAAAAGACTTTTATTTGTCCGGAAACAGTCTTGTAGATTCAGCGGACTCTGGAGACTTCCCAGTGGGCGTGGCAATCGAAAAGACAGCAAGTTTATCGTTAGTAAATGATGATGGACGTTTTGACGGATATAATTTTAATGCCGCAAGGTTTGTTATCTTTCTCAATGCGCAGCTATCCGACAGGATAGAAACTATAAAAAGAGGTACTTATATTGTATCGAAAAAACCTGCAAAAGCGAGTGAAATAAGTCTTTCTCTCTTAGATAAAATGCACAACGCTGATAAGACATATGATTCTAACCTGTCTTTTCCCTGTACAGCCAAGGAACTGCTCTCAGAATGCTGTCAGCAATGTGGAATCACTCTTGGAGATGCAATGTTCCCAAATGCGGACTTCCAGATTCAGAAAGTGCCATCTAATGCAACATACCGTACAGTAATCGGAATGTGTGCTGGGATAGCCGGTGGAAATGCAAGAATCGACGAAAATGACTTACTCAGGATTATTACGTTTGATAAGACATTTACCAATACGACTATTTACGATGGTGGAGCAATAAAGAACTGGACAAATGGTGATGATCTGGATGGTGGCACACTTAATCCATGGACAACAGGGACTGTGGTTGATGGTGGTACGTTAAGCAATAACGACTATCACGCGTTATTTTCAATTCAGAATCTACAATATGACGTAGACGATGTTATTGTAACAGGCGTCAAATACGTAGAAGATGAGACCGAATATATGTCGGGTCAGGACGGCTATGTAATTACTATTGATAATCAGCTATTGTCAGGAAATGCACAGGCAGGAGTCGAAGCTATTGGAAATCAATTAATCGGTTTGCGAATGCGTCCTTTTTCATGTGACGGAATCGCCAACGGATACGCCACTTTCGGCGATCCAGTCGAATTTATCGACACTAAAAATCGTGTTTTTAGATCATTCGCAACTAATGTAGAATTTGTGTTTGGTGGTTCAACATCATGGAGCTGTCGTGCAAAGAGTGCTGAAGAAGATGCAAGTGAGTTTATTGGTGAACAGCAGGCAGTGGTAGAACAAGCAAAAAAAGACACAGAGAAAAAGCTATCTGCATATGACGTAAAGCTCAAGCAAATGAATGAGCTTGCAGCGAACACCCTTGGATTCTACTATACAGAAGAAGTTCAGGCAGACGGCTCGACGGTATCATATCGTCACGACAAGCCTACACTTGCTGATTCTAAAGTAATTTATAAGACAGGTGTCGATGGATTCTTTTTGTCAGTAGATGGAGGCCAGACTTGGAAAGCAGGCTTTGACAGTAATGGGGATGCTGTTCTGAACATCCTGTATGCTATTGGAATCCAATCAGAATGGATTAACACAAGAGGTTTCACAGCGAAAGATAATAACGGGAATGTTACATTAAGAATAGACGCTGATACAGGCGCTGTCACATTAGAGGTTGAAAACTTTACGCTAAAAAGCAGAACTATTGAACAGATCGCCAAGGACGTTGTGGATGGGGCAGTTCGTAATGTGACTATCCCAAACTATTATGGCACGTATACACCAACATTGCAGAACTATCCGGCATCTGAGTGGAAAAGTGAAGAATATAAAAAGCATGACGGCTCGATTTTCATGAACTTTTCTACAAGTCAGGTATATATGTTTTCTGGGACTGATGGCGCTTGGCAGGAACTGGATGCTAAAAAAATTGTCAATTTTGAAAGAGTTTTTAACGCTTTAACGGATAACGGTAAGCAAGAGGGAATTTATATGCAGAACGGGCATCTGTACATAAATGCTTCCTATATTAAGTCTGGCCAGATTTCAGCTGATTTGATTAATCTGAAGAACATCAATGTTACAAACAGTTCTGGAACATCAACATTTGCGATTGATAACTACGGAAATGTTACGCTCAGGCCTAATACATTTGTGTTAACAAACGGTGATACAATATATAGTGTTGCGGAAGATAAAGCTTCGGCAGCGTTATCGAATGCGAATCGCTATACAGACAATGCACTTAGTGATCTCGACATAGGGAAAATGTCTAAACAAGAGATTATTGATGTGTTAAGCGATAACAGCAATAATAAAGGTCTGTATTTATCAAATGGTAATGTGTATATGAATGCCGATTATATTAACACGGGTGAATTAGCAGGATGGAAAGTTGGACTTAAAAAGCTTTCAGCAAGTGGCACGTATGGAGAAGTAACGCTAGATGCTTCAACTGGAGAGATCTATTCAGAGACGAATACAGGAGTATATGTACCGGGGTACGGCACGTTGTATGGAACACGAATTAGAGGAATCAATCTTTATACAGGAACCGTACACGCAAGCTCAGCCTCGATTGATACTAGTGTTTCGGTGGGCAGCGTTTCGACATCAAAAAAAGTTGAAGCAGGTACACATATAGAAGCTAGAGGGCATTTCTACAGCGCAGGTACGGGGACAGACCTTGCAGATGCTTCTATCAGAGGAAAATTGAAAGTAAGCGGGACAAAATCAAGATCGGTTTCGACGGTAGACTATGATGAACAGCTCTTTTACTGCTATGAAATGCCAACCCCATTCTTTGGAGATATCGGTGAATCTGTAATATCGGATGACGGGACTTGTATGATTGACATAGATGATATCTTTCAGGAATCTGCAAATGTCGGCATTAAATATTATGTGTTCTTGCAAAGAGAAGGAGAGGGTGACTGCTGGGTGGCTGAGAAAGAGCAAAATTATTTTATTGTAAAAGGAACTCCGGGAATTAAATTTTCGTTCGAAATCAAAGCAAGGCAAGCTGAATATGAGCATATGCGATTTACTGACCCGGGAGATACGGCTTATACAGACGCAAAAGATATAGTAATTCCGGAACCAAATTATGAGTCAGAAGAAACAGAGGTCTCGGAACCAGATTATGAGTCAGAGCTTATTAATGATAGAACAAATATTATTAGCCAGATGGAGGTAGCATCATGAAAAAGATTTTAACAAGTTTCATAAATCTTAGCACTGGAGAGGGAAGCCGCATCGCTTACACCTATTCAGAAGTAGACGAAAACACGGGAAGTATTATCAGCCAGAACAATAAAGGTAATTTCCTTGTGATGAATGACGATGTGCAGAAAAATCTTGATTCCGTAAAGGATTACATAAAAAATAATTTCCTTTCATAAGGAGGTAAGTCTAATATGGCCAATACATACACAATACAATTCCGGCGCGGTATGTACGCCGATTTTGATACGTCGAAAATTCGTCCCGGGGAGCCTGTTGCGATTCTCGGCAATGACCCGTCCGTTCCATCTGGCAAAGCCTTATACATTGCATTTGCGGCTAATGATGTAAGGCGGTTGTGTTCCATTGAGGACATTTCAGAGATGGTTAATACCGGAGAATTTGTTGGTCCACAGGGTCCCAAAGGCGAAAAAGGAGATAAAGGCGATCCGGGAGAAAAGGGTGTGGATGGCACCGTGACATTTGAATCACTGACACCTGAGCAGAAAGAATCACTGAGGGGTGTCTCTATCACAGCGGTCAGTATCGACGTAAATGGAAATTTGACAATAACATTTTCAGATGGTGATAGTGAAAATGTTGGGAATATTATGGGGCCTCAAGGAGTGCAAGGCCCAAAAGGTGAAAAAGGAGACGTTGGTCCGCAGGGACCAGTTGGTCCGCAAGGCCCGCGAGGAGAAAAGGGCGAACAAGGAAACGACGGAACGTCTCTTAATGTCCTTGGCACAAAAGAATCTGAGGCAGACCTCCCCCTGAGTGCAGAGAAGAACGATGCATATTTAATAGACGGAGAAATGTGGGTTTTCGACGGCGCAAATTGGAACAATGCTGGCAAGATTCAGGGGCCGCAGGGGCCAGTTGGTCCGCAAGGTCCAAAGGGTGACCCAGGGCCACAGGGTGTAAAAGGAGACCCCGGAGAAAAAGGAGAGCAGGGAGTACAGGGCCTAAAAGGCGATACTGGGCCGCAAGGTGAACAAGGTCCAGTTGGTCCAAAAGGTGAGCAAGGAGATACTGGTGCGCGAGGAATCACATTCACTCCTGTTGTAGACAGCGAAGGAAACATAAGCTGGAGTAATGACGGAGGACTTGAAAACCCCCAGACAGTAAATATTACCGGGCCGCAAGGCGATACGGGTGCAAAAGGAGATACTGGACCGCAAGGAGAAAAGGGCACTACATTCATTCCAAGTGTAGACACTGATGGAAACATAAGCTGGAGCAACACAGATGGAATCGCCAATCCCGAAACAGTAAACATCAAAGGGCCAAAAGGGGACAAGGGGAGTGATGCGACTGTCCCAATTGCTACAATTGAAATTCTTGGTAAGGTTAAGCCTGACGGCAAGACAACATTCATAGATGAAGACGGAACGCTCCACGCAAAAGGCGGTGGCACAACCGTTACTCCCAAGCCCGTAAACAACCCAACGATTGAGAACTTAAATGCATCTGTCACAATTAAATGGCAAGACCCTGAAAACACGGTAATTAGTGGTTCAACATTCTCTACATGGGCTGGCACAAAACTTGTAATGAAAGAAACGGGCTATCCTGCAAATCCAGATGACGGAACGCTTGTGGTTGATAATGCAATTCGAGATAAATACAAAACCACAGGCTATACAGTCACAGGGCTGACAAACGGCAAACAATATTACTTTACACTGTTTCCATATTCTACAGATGGTGTATACAACTACGATGCAGGAAACAGACTTCTCGGCGAACCAAAAGAGGATTTGAAGATTGTCGCATTTGCCGACGGAACAGACGCAGAGATTGAAAAGATGATTGAAGCGCACTACGCAGGCAAAATCAACATTAGCGACTATTGGGCGGTCGGCGACAAGAGAACCATCCATCACAATGCCATGGATGCAACTGGCGTAAGTGAGTCACACAGAGCGAATGATTATGCCTATGTAATTATCGGAATCGAACATGATGACTTAGTGACTGCTATCAATGGCAAGACTAAAGCCGCTATTACAATTCAGACAGAACGTATGTTGTATTTAGACACTACGACAGAATATAACACCTCCTATAATGTATCACATGAATGTGGTTATATAAACGGTTCAAGTACAAATAGTGGTGGTTGGGAAGGCTGTGCAAGACGTACGTGGTGCAATAATGTGTACAAGAAATGTTTGCCTACTTATATTCAGAATATGATGAAGCAGGTCAAGAAGTTGGCATCTGTAGGAAGCCGTAGCAGTACGATTAAAGTCTCAAATGACTATGCATTTTTACCTTCTGAAATTGAGGTTTTTGGCAGTATAAAGTATTCTTTCGCAGGCGAGGGAGAACAGTATCAGTACTTTAAGAACGCAACTGCTAATAGATATAAGAAACCGTACTTTAGCAGTAATTTCGTGTCTGGCCGCTATTGGGAACGTTCGCCTTACTCCAGCAGCGGAAACAAATTCTGTCATGTGGACATGGACGGGGAATCGTACTACAGCGACGTCAGCTACGCTCTTGGTGTTGCCCCCTGCTTATGTATCTAAAATCCTAGCAAAACCCATCTACCGCCGTAAGGCGGTTAAAAGGATTTGCGGTACTATTTTTAATCAAAGGAGATGATAATTGTGGATAAAAAAGAAATTGCAAATATCTACAAAGCCATCAATCGAGTTTCAAACAGGCTGAATGAGATGTCTGAAAAGCTTGACTCGGTGATGCAGATGCTTAATGCGGAATCTAATCGTAAAATTCTAATTAATGGTGATGGCATTGACGGTCTGGCTGAACTTGTATCAACGCATGATTCAGCACTTGATGAACTGGCTACATTAGTTGCAACAATCGGAGGTAAGAATAATGGTTAAATTTTTCGAAGAGCGAGTAATCAATGGGCTAAAAAAATGGACAGATGTTCCTGAGTTGTGGAATAAGAAGGTAATTGAAAGACTTCAAAAGGATGGCTACGTACTGAATGAAGATGGGACAGTGGAAAGAGCAAGTTTACCACAGTAAACGCAATATGTGCAGGCAAAATTTAGGAGGGTTTTCGTATGACAAATAATCAAAAAGTAGTTCTTAGGAAGATTATTTACGCAGTTGAAACCGGTGGACAGGTTTATGGACAGCAGGATTATTCGGACTTTACGGAAGCCTACACCAATTCTTCTGAAGAACACGCAATTACAATCGGGGCAGGTCAGTGGTACGGAATCGAAGCAAAAACACTTCTGGAACGAATTTACGATGCTGACCCGGAACAGTGGGAGAAGATAGACAAGGTCAGACTTTTGGAGCAGGTCCAGACCGCAAACTGGGAATGTTTTAATATTTCCAGGGTATCACAGCTCGCAGATGTTATAGTTGCTCTTATTTCGTCCGATTTAGGCGTTAAATGCCAAGATAGCCTTATGGATGAACAATTAGCCACCTATGCAGAAGAAGCCTTTAAACAGGGCGTTACTGACGCCAGAGCACAAGCTATGTGCGTGAACTTTAGGCACCAAGGTGGACAAAGGGCAGTAACGAGGATTCTGGCAAAGGCCCAGAAATCATATACATTGGACAGTCTCTATGCAGCCTGCCAGACGGACACAGGAAATCAAGTCGGGGCATATAAGAGCAGACAGAGATTTGTTTATAATGCGCTGAAAACATATTTTCCAGAAAGTGAGGAGACAGGCATGAACGCAATTGATAAATTAATCCAAATCGCAAAGAATGAAATCGGATATCTTGAAAAGGCAAGTAATAGTCAGCTTGATAGTAAGACAGCAAATGCCGGAGAAAATAATTACACAAAATACTGGCGAGATATTAAGCCGGATTATCAAGGACAACCATGGTGTGCTGCATTCGTTTCGTGGTGTATGATGAAAGCATTCGGATTAGACACAGCAAAGAAACTTTTGAAGCACTGGCCATACGTTTACTGCCCGACAATGGCGGATTTGTTTACTTTGAACAGTAATCCAAAAGTCGGAGACATTGTTATTTTCTACAGAAACGGTACATTTACACACACCGGAATCGTAATAAAGGTATCAGGAGATCGGTTCTGGACAGTCGAAGGAAACACTTCTGGTGGCTCTACAATTATCGCAAATGGTGGTGGTGTATGTCAGAAAAGTTACTACAACAGCAACCTTCCCGGAACAAAATTCTGTACTCCAAATTACAGTTTAGTTAAAAATACAACGTCAGTTTCAGACTCAGATACAACCAAAAAGCAGAACACCAGAGCCTATATTGCACAGATCAAAAAGGACACAAAATGCTATACAAAATCAAACAAAAACAGCCCGTCAAAGCTGTTTCCAAAACTGAAAAAAGGTGCAGTTGTAGAGGTGATGAAGTACACAGAAACTGACAGTTCAGGGCTGAAATGGTATTTTATCCGCATCCCGCATCCGGCAGAAGGGTTTGTTTTTGAATTTGTTCCAAAAGGAGCATTCACCAGAATCACAGAAATTTCTAAATGATTTTCCCGGGGAATTACCCCGGGAGTTTTATCTTTAAACATATTTTGTATCATTTCGGAAGTTTTAGACTGTTATCGTTAGTCACACGTTAGTCACAAATAAAAATATTGTTTCCTAATATAATAGTGCCAAAAACACTGTATTTATGGGCATTTGCGCAATTTTCTAAATTCTATTTGTTGGTCACAATTAATAAAATTAGAATAATGAAAATGAAATGAAGGAAATCCTTGCAAAATCGCTGAAAACGTTGATTTTAATAGGGTTTCCGGCATTTCGATAATGATATTTCGGTTGTTTTAGAAAGATTAAAATGGGTTCCGTTAGTCACAGTTAGTCACAAATGGAACTTTTATCTTTTCTATTTCTGTCCGGAGTTCTTCCAGTGTTCTGTGGCCGTACACAGCGTTTGTAACATCTCCACCAAAAGAGTGGCCGAGCATTCGCTTTCGGTCATTCTCCCGGACACCGTATTTTTCACACAGCGCAGAAAAGGTATGTCGACAATCGTGCGGCGTGTGTTTCGGATTTCCGACTATTCCCAAACGTTCCAGTGTAGGATAGAACAACGCTTTTCTATGGTGTTGCTGAGTATATACACATAGTTTTCCATCTTGTGCCAGCACTTTCTGTTCAGCAAAATGGTATATGGCAGGATGTATCGGAACAATTCTGTTTTTACCGGCTTTTGTTTTGATTCCACCTTGGAAGTATTTCTCTTCCAGGTTGGTTGTGAGTTTTAACACTTCCCCGATTCTCCAACCAGAGTAACACATGATAAGAATGAGCTGTACTTCTGGATCGTCGGTATTATTCCACAGTACCTGCATCTCCTGATCAGAAAATGGTGTTCCATGTTCGGTGTCATTATCAGCATTGACATGGACATATAACGCCTTATTTTCCGTTACAATTTCTGAGTAGACTGCATATTTGTACATCTGCTTAAACAGAGTCAGGATAGCCATCTGGCTTTGCTTTTTCAGCGTGCAATCATCAATAACTTTTTGCATATCAGGAGCCTTTAAATCTTCGAATATGCGATTGTGCAGAACGGTACAGTTTGTATAAGCTGTCCGATATGCTTCCTTTGAACTGTATGACAGTTTTGTCCCCTCTGGGAACTTCCACGCATAAAACTGTTTATATACATCTGAGAACGTCAATTTCTTGATTTCCGGGTGTTTATCCTCTACGCCCTTGATTGTATTGTAGTCGGCAATCAAGCGGCTTATAAGAGTATCTATGTCAGTTGTAGGGGACACCTCAAGAGTCCGTTCCATGCCGGGTTGATATGTTCCGGCTTTGTAAGCTGTCAGGACAGTGAAGCCTTTTATCCAGTCATCTACGTAGCAGATTGCCGGCGGACGTTTTAGTTTGCCATTATCGCCCAGTGTAGCTGGCGGATGCACTGCGAAGCAGTTTCTCCGGTTCTTGCCAAGGTACCGAATAGAGCCGAAGTTATTCGGCAGTTTTGGATATTTCTTTCTTTTCTTCGCCATTTTTATTCCTCTTTTCTTTATGTAGCTGTTTTTAGGTATAAAAATAACAGTCGAACAAATTTTCTGTCTTGTTCGACTGCTCCGAAGATGATACAATATGTTTGCCAGAATATTACATTTCTTCGGAGATGTATAAATGCCGTCCCGGTACGCCAATGCCAGGGCGGTTTTTTATTTAATTATGTGATTTCCAATTTACTCTCATTACAATTCCTACAATCCAATAAATTCCACCAGAACAAGCACCCAATATTAAAATCCAAAACCAACTTAAATACCATGGCATTTTCCGTTTTATATACGGTGTACCTGAACTCGCCGCTGAGGATGCAGAGGAAGATGCAGAATTATTAATGATGATGTCTCTGTTGTTAGAAGCCAACTGCTCTACTTGTTTTCCGCACTTTGGACACACTACACAGTCGTCGTCAATAAGTTCTCCGCAGTGCTTACAATATTTTTTCTTTTCATTCATGATAAACACCCTCCTGATATGTTTTCGCCACACTTCGCACTTTTTATGCGGATTATGTGTTTTGTACCGCTGATTTTGCAATATTATGTAAAGTACGGTTATTCGTGGTATTTTTATTTTATCATTTTAAGAGCATATTGTAAAGATTTAAGACGAAATAGAGTGATTTAGATGAAAAAGAAATGTTTTTTTCTATAAAATAGTGAGAGTTCATGTATATCATTGGCAGTTGCCAAGAGTCGGAATAGGTGGTATAATAGCAAGAGTGAACTAATGTTCGGTTCTATTTCCCGCAAGCCGAACATATACTGTAGTGTAGGCGGTAGTTGTACAGGGAGGGTTATTTATGGATTATAAGAAAGAGATTATTGAGATGATAGAGAATACTGAAAATGAGGGCAAGTTAAAATTTGTCTATACAATTCTTATCAAATATCTAAAATCAAAGAAGCAAGGGGATTAACCCTTGCTCTTTTTGTTTAGCGATGAAACTATTTGTTTTATTGCTTTCTTATCTTCTTTATCGAGTGCTTTGTATTCCTCGATAAAGTCTAAGATGTCAGGTTCTGACATAAGATTTCCAATTATGATTGCATAATCGTCATCGCTTTTAGAACCCATGAGGTATGTCGGTGTTACTTCCAGAACGCCACATAGAAGTTCAATAGTGTCCATGTCTGGCTTGCATTTATCTTTTTCCCAGTCACTAATTGAATTATGCTTTGCATTGATTTTTTCTGCAAGTTGCTTCTGAGTCAGCTTCTTTGCCGTTCTGGCTTGCTTGATTTTCTCGCCAAATGTCATTATCGGTTCCTCCTTTCATGATTAATAATAATATATAAATTTCGAACTGTCAATAAAATAATTTCGATTTTCTCGAAATTTCTTCTTGACATTCGGATATTTCGAAGTTATACTGTAATTGTTCGATGAGAACGAAATTCAAACAGAAAGGAGAAATGAAAATGTGCGTTGGTAAAAAAATTAAATCATACCTTGAGAACAACGGCATAACACAGACATTTGTCGCCAATAAAACTGGCATTCCTGTTCAGAAACTCAATCTTTCTCTCAATGGAAATCGCAGATTAGATTTCGATGAATACGAATTAATTTGCGGGGCGTTATCTGTTGGGACTGACAAGTTTCTTGAACCGAAAATTCCAGAGCAGAAAGGAGTATAAATGAACGAATTACAGATTTTTAATTCAGAAGAATTCGGAGATATCCGAACAATAACTATTGATAATGAACCTTGGTTTGTCGGAATTGATGTAGCGAAATCATTAGGATACGCAAATCCTAAGAATGCAGTTCCTAAACATGTCAGTGAAGAAGATAAGCTGAATACCCAAATTGAGTACGCAGGTCAGAGACGCGAAGTAACGATTATCAACGAATCCGGCCTCTACTCTCTCATCTTCGGGAGCAAACTTGAATCAGCTAAGAGATTCAAACGCTGGGTAACAAGCGAGGTTCTTCCAACAATTCGAAAGACAGGTTCATACCGGAAACCACTGACGACAGTTGAGCAGATACAGGTTATTGCGACAGGATTCTTAGATCACGAAGAACGGCTTAACAGACTTGAAAACACCATGACTATTGACTATGCACAGCAGGAAGCTATTAGGGACTTAGTGTCAAGTGTCGTAATTGCTCACCTTGGTGGGAAAGAATCAAATGCTTACAAGGAAATTGGCAAGAAAGTATTTGCTGAATGCAACAGGGATATAAAGACTTACTTCACAGTAAATGCCCGCAATAACATTCCTAAGCTGAGATTTGAAGAATCTATGGAATATGTCAGAAATTGGCATCCATGCACCAATACAGTAATGATGATACGTGACTGTAACGCTCAAATGAGTATCAGTTAGAAAAGAGGTTTATATGAGTGCAGTTGATAATTACGTAGAGCAGAATGCACAGATTCATCAGTTCGCCGCAGAGGTTGCGAGAATCATATCAGGCATTCCACAGATGCCAGAATTCTCATCAGAAATCCTGACCGTAGCCGACGCGAGTCAACTGATCGGACTTCCTATTACAGCAATCCGGGCAGGGATTGTGTATGGATGGTTGCCGATTGGCGTGGCTGTGCAGAATAACAAGCCAGCAAAAAGCCTTTCCGGTGGACGAATCACATACATCATAAGCCCTAGGAAAGTCTATGAAGTAACTGGTCATGTCTGGAAAGGCAAAGAGGCTCTCAATAAGTGAGTGCCCCGGAGGGAGCCGAAACCTCCACCCCGGAGCTTTGCACCACTAAAACACCTTAGTGGATAGATACATTATAGTTCTCTATCTGCTAATTGTAAAGACAAATAAGAAAAAATAAGGAGAAATTAGCACGATATGAGTGAAATTAAAAACGAAAGCCAGCCAACATGGGCTGACATCGAAGTAGCACTTGCGACTGAAATTGTCGAAGAAAGTAAGAAAAAGTCAAAAAGATGGTTCACTGCATGGATTGTGACAGTCGCCGCACTGGTGGCAAGCAACCTTGCGTGGATTGCAGGAGAAATAAAATGAAAGAGTATATGCTAATTGCTGTTTGTATGCTTGCCGGGAAATATGTGGATATACCTATCTGGTTAAACATCTTCTTTGGCATCTCGGCAGCATGGGCAGTACGCCAAATGAAAGCAGACTGGCAGTAGGAAATAAGGAGGATAAGAAGATGTTTGAGAAAGAGATTGATGAAATTTACGAACTCTGTAAAAGAGTTGTGAACGAAGTTCCGGCAGCAAATGTCGAATTCAGTTATTCGATTTATGGCATGAGAGTATGTGGGCTTAAAAGAAAAGAAGATGTTTGCCTTCCAAAAGACGTGTTTAAGTGGGATTTGTACCAAAACGTATCTTTTAACCCATTTTATGAGAAAGAAAGTCGCGAAAGCCTCAAAGTAATCAAAGCATTCTTACTGGAACTTCTGATAGATGGGAAGTGTCCAAATGAGTAAACAGATAGCAATTATGAAACTTCTTCCCAGTCTGGAGATAGCAGGATGTATTAACGAATTGCTCAGAGAGCTTCAGTCCAGAGGGGATCACATATTGGATTATGAAAACTGCGATATGTCACTGGACCATATCGAATACCACAAAGCCGAAGATATCGACGGAGAGAAGTTCGGAGATGCATCAGATAACCTGTATTGCTTCTTTAAGGCGGTGTAAGTATGGATGAACGCATTCAGGAAGTGTTGAGATTGATCGATATACAGCTTGCCACAGTCCCGGATAACCCCATCGAAGAATCATATAAGGCAAGAACATTGGCAAGCTACGTACAGACTCTAAATGGGCTTTTGACGGCTCAAAAATCATGTAAGGAGGAAAGTAATGAGTAATTTTGAAATCCGTATTCCGGCGAGAAAGAAACAGCCTGCAACTGATAAGGATAATCCGGTCGTGAAAGTATCAACAGACGCTTACAATGCACTGGTTGAAATCTATAACGAATCGACCTTATCAATGAAAGATATCGCAAGTTTGCTGATTATTGAAAGCAGTAAACACGTGGTTTATGACAAGGAGGAATAGAAGTGAATATATATGAGAAGTTAGGCATTATTCAGTCAAAGCTGAAAGCCCCTAAAGGACAGTACAATTCCTTCGGGAAATACAAATACAGGAGCTGTGAGGATATTCTGGAAGCTGTAAAGCCACTTCTGGCAGAAACAAAGACAGTATTATGTATCACTGATCAAATGGAAGTGGTCGGAGACAGAGTCTATGTAAGAGCAGAAACACATTTAAAAGATGCAGAGGATTCTTCTTCTGAAATCGTAACAGTTGCTTATGCAAGGGAAGAAGAGTCTAAGAAAGGTATGGATTCTTCACAGGTGACAGGCGCAGCTTCATCTTATGCCAGAAAATACGCTTTAAATGGGCTGTTTTGTATTGATGATAATAAAGACAGTGATTCTACTAATACAGGAGAGAAAGAAAAAACGTCCGGCAGGAAAGCAGAGCCGGCAAAAGAAACCGAAATGATTAGTTCCGAGACTACTATGTCAATTAAAAACATTATTGATAAGTACCCGGAGGCTAAGCTTTTGGAACAGATTAAAACTCGTTTTAAGGTAAACGATATTAAGTCTCTTACCAAGGAAAAAGGTCAGAAATGCCTGAAGATGTTAATTGACTATGACAAACAGCATACAGGAAAGGAACAACAGTATGAATAAAGTAATTCTTACAGGAAGATTTACACGTGATCCAGAAATCAAGTACACCAACGATGGAGTATCTATTGCAAGGTTTTCTATTGCGGTAAACAGAAGATTCGTGAAAGAGGGTTCTGATCAGAAAGCGGACTTCCTTAATTGTGTTGCATTTGGAAGATCTGCGGAATTTATCGAAAAATATTTCACAAAAGGAATGAAAGCAGATTTATCTGGAAGAATCCAGACAGGATCCTATACGAATAAAGACGGCGTGAAGGTATATACAACAGATATCGTTGTCGAGGAAATCGAATTCGGCGAAAGTAAAGGTTCTTCACAGGCACAGACAGCCTCACCTACGCCGAATCCAGAAGCCGACCCGGACGGATTTATGAGTATTCCAGATGGAATTGATGAGGAGATGCCGTTTGCATGATACAAATTGACAGTAGAGAACATCAGAAAGTTATTGATGGCATTAAAAAGGCATTTGACGAGGCAGGGGAAAAATGGTTCGTGTCAAAGCTGTATGTAGGTGATTACATGAATTATGATAACCCACGTTTAGTAGTTGATAGAAAACAGAACCTTGCAGAGTTATGCGGAAATGTATGTCAGCAGCATGAAAGATTCCGATCTGAAATTATCCGGGCAAATGAAGCAGGAATAAAACTTGTCTTCTTATGCGAACACGGGAAAGGAATCGAAAAGCTGGACGATGTTCTCTGGTGGGAGAATCCCAGGGCGAAGAAGCGGGTTAAGAAAAATGGTATCTGGATTGAGCAAGAACAGAAAGTTATGCACGGCGATACGCTGTACAAAATTCTATGCACAATGCAGAGAAAATATGGCGTTGAATTCCTATTTTGTGACAAGAAAAATACTGGAAAACGAATAATGGAGATTCTGTCGGATGGACAAAGAAACAATTAAACAGCAGAACAGTATGAGAGATGTTCTTTCCAGATACGGAATGATTCCGAACAGAGCAGGTTTCATATGCTGCCCCTTTCACAATGAAAAGTCAGCGTCCTGCAAAATCTACGATGATTCCTTTTATTGTTTCGGCTGTGGTATGACTGGCGACATATTTACATTCGTCCAGAACATGGATAATTGCGATTTTAAGACAGCTTTTCAGATTCTTGGCGGAACATACCATAAACCTGATTTTTCGTCCAGAATGGCAATATATCACGCTCAGAAGCAAAAAGAAATGAGAGAGAAAGCAGAACGGAAGAAGAATGAAGAATTGCAGGAATGTTTGTCCGATATTGATTTTTACAGGTCTATTCTTGGCAGAGCAAGGCCATTATCAGATGGCTGGTGTGAAGCATGGAACAAATTACAGCTTGCATTATATAAGCATGGATTTCTAACAGGATCGGAAGAAGGTGATTAAAGAAAATGGAACAGATTAACAAGCTCACATCAGAATCAATTCTGGAAGAAGAAGTGTTTAATGAGATATTCAAGCAAGAAGATGAGATTTACAAGGCACGTTTGACATTGACTCTTCTGGACAGAGCGAAAGAGCTTGGAGTAAAGAAGAAATTTGAAGATTTACTAAAAGCTTACACCAAGGTTCAGAAACAGATAATCGAGCAAGAGAAAAGCAATAGGACGTTATCTATGCTGGATCAGTGGACGAACTTCTCCGATTGCGAATACGACAGAATGAAGTGCCTTAACTGGGTAGCGGATGATGATGGAATCAGAATATCAAATACGAATCCAGGATCACCGGATATTATAGCTTGCTATCACCCTATTCTTCCAATTGAACGAATGAAGAATCTGGAGACCGGGGAAGAACAGATAAAGCTAATCTATAAGAGGAATAATAAATGGTCCGAGGTTATTGTGCCAAAAACCATGGTTGCATCATCTACTAAAATCGTCGGCTTATCTGCGCTTGGGATTTCAGTGACATCCGAGAATGCGAAGTTTCTTGTACGGTATCTGTCAGACGTTGAGAATGCAAATGACGATTACATTAATATTCAGTATTCATCAAGCAAAATCGGGTGGATCAGGGACTATTTTCTTCCTTATGACAAGGACATTGTATTTGATGGAGATATGAGGTTCCGACAACTATATGAAAGTATCAGTGTAGGTGGTAGCAGAACAGAATGGTATGAGCACGTGAAGAAAGTTCGTGCTACCGGAAGGATTGAACCAAAAATCATGTTAGCTGCAAGCTTCGCCAGTATTCTGATCAAACTGGTCGGTGCCCTTCCATTTTTTGTAGACTTATGGGGAGAAACCGAGGGCGGCAAGACCGTAACACTTATGTTGGGGGCTTCCGTCTGGGCGAATCCAGGTGAATCTAGGTATATAGGAGACTTCAAGACAACAGATGTGGCTCTGGAAGCAAAATCCGATATGCTTAACAATCTTCCACTAATTCTGGACGATACTTCCAAGGTATCTGCCAAGATTAGGGATAACTTTGAAGGGATTGTATACGATTTATGCTCAGGAAAAGGAAAGAGCCGTTCCAACAAGGAACTGGGAGTGAACCGGGAGAACCGCTGGCAGAACTGCATTCTGACCAATGGTGAACGTCCGCTTGCAGGATATGTCAGCCAAGGAGGAGCAATTAACCGAATTATTGAGGTTGAGTGTTCTGAAAAGATTTTTGATGATCCACAGCTTACCGCAGATACTCTTAAAAAGAACTACGGGTACGCAGGAATCGACTTTGTGAACGCAGTCAAGGAAATGTCCATTGATGATATAAAAGCCCTGCAAAAGCACTATCAGGGGCTTATACAGGACGATGACAAGATGCAGAAACAGAGCATTTCAATGAGTATCATTCTGGCAGCAGATAAAATCGCAACAGATCAGCTATTTCATGATAACCAGTACATTGACATCGAAACGGCAAAGAATCTTCTGACAGAGAAAGAAATGGTATCTGAAAACGAGCGCGCTTACTGGTTCGTGCTTGATAAGATTGCCATGAACGGAATTAAATTCGATGATAACCCAGATATAAAAACAGAAAGGTGGGGAATTATCGACAATGATCCAGTAGAAAAAACGTCAACTGCAATAATCTATAGTGCAGCGTTTGATGATTTATGCAAAATCGGAAGATTTTCGAGGAAAGCTTTTCTATCATGGGCTGTTAAGAAGGGACTTGTGGAAACCGACAGCAGAGGTTATCCGACCAAGGCGAAGAAACTGGATGGAATTGTCACTAAATGCGTGTTCTTGAAAATTGTAGACGAAATTCCAAAAGGATTCGTGAATTGCAATGATGATTTTGAGATTACAGACGATGTTGTATTTGATTAACAAACAATTCGTTCAAAAGGTAACCGGGTAACCTAGGTAACCTTTGATTCTGTATATATATATTTGAGTATTTATATGCACATATTGAGTATAAAAGTTTCCCTATATGAGAAAGTCAGGGTTACTCGGTTACTCGGTTACCTACCTGTAAAATCAATGGTTTACACAAATTAGTACGGTTACTTTACGGTTAACAAAGGTTACTTATATTAAAATAATATAAATATATTATATTTATAAAATAAA
>OODF01000254.1_pt1 | contig 43946 bp, 37 predicted proteins | sample 1671431 | NCBI WGS metagenome assembly OODF01 (sample SAMN06348156, study PRJEB24527) | human gut metagenome | biome: human gut; feature: ankylosing spondylitis patient; material: feces | host: Homo sapiens | place: China | collected 2015-10 | reverse complement strand
ACTGCTTGTAGTTCTCGATGTACTTGTCGCGGGTGGGCAGGCCGATCTTGATGTCGTCGTGGACGTTGACAGACTCAACAACGTCCATATCAAAGCCGTAAGCGTGGATCTGATCGGCGACTTTCTGGATCTCGTCGATCTCCCAGATCTCGCCGGGCATCTTGTTGTGCAGCGCCCAGACGATGCTGGTCACGCCAGGGATCTGCTTGATGTCGCTGAGGGTGATGGGATCGTTGCCCTCACCATACCAGCGCCAACCCATTTTCATAGGCATAGTGGAATCCTCCTTGTGTGGCTATGCGGTGTTGCTTTGCTTTCTCACACCCTTGGCGGAACGCCATGGTGCATTCTCATCAATATTCTAATATATCAGTTGAGACTTGACAATTGACATTTTGACTTTTTTTAGAGTTTTTTCTTGTATACTTTAGACAAAAAAGACGACTGAAATGGATTTTGCATCCATTTTCAGTCGTCTTTGTGTAAATTTTAACGTTATTTTACTCTTCCGTGAAGTAATCCGGGTGGCGCTGACGGGCCTGCTCCACACTGAGCTTGTAGCGGTTGAGGTGGTCGGACAGAGCCCGGCTCACATCCTCCTCCGAGCCGTGGAGCACGGCTTCCAGGATGCGGGTGTGGGCGGCGCAGACGGATTTGTTCTCGTCGGTCTGGAGGCTGAACTTGCGCAGCCGCTCAATGTGCTGGAACGTGGAGAGCATGTGGTCAAAATGTTCCTCCATGCCGCACAGAGTAAAAGCCATCCGGTGGAACGCGTTGTCCAGATCCAGCATCCGGGTCTCCCGGAGCTCGGCCCCGGGCTCCCGCTCCAGCTGGCGGTAGCTCTCGATATTAAAGCGGTAGGCCTCCTCCTGTTCCGGGGTCAGGGTGCCGCGGATGCGGTTGAGCATCTCTTTTTCCAGCGTGAAGCGGGAAAACTGCTCCATCTCCATCAGCTTGAGGTCGATGGGGGCCACATGGGTGCCGCTCTGGGGCTTGATGACCACCATGTGGGCGATGTTCAGCATGATGAGGGCTTCCCGCATGGGGGTGCGGCTGATGCCCAGCTCCTGGGCCAGCTCCCGGTCGTTCAGCTCGTCGCCGGGTTTGAGCTCCATTGTAATGATCCGGCCCCGGATGGTCTCGTAAGCCACTTCGCGTGCACTCCGTACTGCCATGGCGTTTCTCTCCCCTCGGTAATATATCAGTTTGCTTTTTTCAATTGTACCCGGGCGGAAACGCTTCGTCAAGAGGAATGCAGGGAAAAGTTGCACAGTCTTTACATTCCTTTTTTGGGCTTCCGGTACAGTACCGGTACCCACACGGCCACCAGCGCCAGACCGCAGACCACGTCCACGATGGAATGCTGTTTTGTGAAGACCGTGGAGGCGCAGATGAGCAGCGCCCAGCCCCAGGCCAGCACTTTCAGGCCGGGGCGGTCTTGGGCCAGCTTGCTGCGGGAGAACGCCAGCGCCATGCAGCCGGAGCTCTGGCAGTGGATGGAGGGGCAGACGTTGACGGAAGCGTCCGCGTTCCAGAGCATCTGCATGATCCGCATGGCGATGTTGTCCCGGCCAATGGCCTCCGCCGTGGGGCGGATGTCCAGGCCGTTGGGCAACACCATATATAAAATGAGGCAGAACGTCATGCCCGAGAACATCATCAGGCAGAGCTTGTCATAGCTGGCGGTGTCGTACCACCAGAGCAGGGCCGTGACGCCCGCCAGCAGGAAGAACCAGCTGCAGTAGGGGAAGACAAACCACTCGCAGAACGGGATGAGGTCGTCCAGCGGGGCGTGGATGATGTATTTGGGATTTTTGATGGTCAGATCGAGCCAGAAAAACCAGACCAGGTAAACCACCCAGTAGAGCTGGAACCAGAGGTGCGGCTTCAGTTTTGTGCGCAAAAGGTTGGATCGCATGTGTTTTCTCCTATAATTTTTATGAATGGACGCTTTATTTTACCACAAAGCGTCGGCTTGCGCAAATCCATTTCCTGTTATAGAATAGGGGGGAAAAGAGAAGAGCATTCACTTAAAAGGAGATTCTATGCCTGAGATTCGTATTGCCGCCCTGGATCTGGACGGCACCCTGCTGAGCCGTGAGAACACCGTTACCCCCGCCACCCGGCAGGCCATTGCAGAGGCCGCGGCCCGGGGCGTTGTGGTGCTGCCCGCCACAGGCCGTGCCCTGGCCAACCTGCCGCCGCTGGTGGCCCAACTGCCCGGTGTCCGCTATGCCATCACCTCCAACGGGGCTGCCGTCTGGGACCTGGGTACCGACCCGCTGGCGGCGGTGTACAGCCGCTATTCTGATGCTGCGGTCCGCCGGACCTGTGAGCCCGCCTGCCTTGTCCGGCGGCTCTTCCCGGTGGAAAAGGCCCGGGAGGTGTTTGCCCTGTATCAGGAGTTTGAGGGCTCCCTGAGCGTGTTCAGCGATGGCCGGGTCATCCGGGACCACCTGGCCCAGGAGCGGATGGGAGAGCGTCAGCGCAGACTGCTGAGCCTTTCCACGGAGGCAAAGCAGCCCAACGACGGCCGGTTCCACATCGTGCGGGACACGGCGGAGTGGATGAGCCGCCACGCCCATGAGATCGAGAAATTCTGCATGTTCTTTGAGAACGCGGAAGCGGCCGAGGCGGCCCTGCCGCGGTTCTATGCGCTGGAAGGCGTGGAAGTGGTGCAGGGCTCCCCGGACAACATTGAGGTCACGGCCAAAGGAGTGGACAAGGGCAGCGCCCTGCTGGCCCTGGCCGACCGGCTGGGCATCCCCCATGAATGCACATTGGCCGTGGGCGACAGCGACAATGACCGCGCCATGCTGGAAAAGGCAGGCGTGGCCGCTGTGATGGCCAATGGGATGGAGCATGTGAAACAGCTGGCGGACCTGGTCAGCGAAAACGACTGTGACCATGACGGCGTGGCCGAGATCTTTGCCCGGCTTTCGGTCTGAACAGCGTCCGAAAATGCAAAAATAACAGCAAGTTCCCCGCCGGAGAGCACCAGGACAGGAGCTCTTCGGCATTTTTGTGCAATGTATACAAGGTCTTATGCAAAACATTGTGCTTGTTGAGCATTACCAAACGCCCCGCCGTCGTTTATACTAATAATACGAACGTATGGTGGGGCGAAGTGTGCCTGTGAGGCCTGCGCCCCATTCCCAGAGAGTTAAAATAAAAGGAGAAATGCGTTATGAATCCCATCGTAGAAAAGGTCTATCAGATCGGCATTATCCCTGTTATCGCCTTTAACAGCGTGGACGAGGCCCTGCCCCTGTGCAAGGCTCTGGCCGAGGGCGGTCTGCCCGCAGCCGAGGTCACTTTCCGCACGGCTTGTGCTGAGGAGTGCATCCGCAAGATCCACGAGGAGATGCCCGAGATGCTGCTGGGCGCCGGCACTGTCCTGACCTGCGAGCAGGCTGACCGCGCTATGGCTGCTGGTGCTTCCTTCATCGTTGCTCCCGGCTTCGACCCCGAGGTCTGCAAGCACGTCATCGACAAGGGCGGCATCATGATGCCCGGCACCTGCTCCGCAGGCGAGATGCAGCAGGCTATGAACATGGGCTGCGAGGCCCTGAAGTTCTTCCCCGCTGAGGCAAACGGCGGCGTGGGCATGCTGAAGAACATCGGCGCTGCCCTCAAGGGCGCGCGCTGGATGTGCACCGGCGGTGTCAATGCCAAGAACGTCAACGACTACCTGGGCTATGACCAGATCTTCGCTGTGGGTGGCACCTGGATGTGCAAGAGCGATGTCATCAAGGCTGGCGACTGGGCTAAGATCACCGCGCAGAGCAAGGAAGCCGTTGACACCATGCTGGGCCTGAAGCTGCACCATGTCGGCGTCAACACCGGCAACGAGGAAGAGGCCATGAAGATCGCCAACCTCATCGGCAGCCTGCTGAACATGAAGGTCGCCCCGGGCAACTCCAGCATCTTCGTGGGCAACAAGGAGTTCGAGATCATGAAGAAGCCGGGCCGCGGCACCAACGGCCACATCGCCATCGGCTGCAACAATGTGGACCGCGCCATCTATCACCTGACCCAGCGCGGCGCCAAGTTCGATCTGGACAGCAAGGTCGTCAAGAATGGCAAGACCATTGCCTGCTACTTTGCAGACGAGATCGGCGGCTTCGCATTCCACCTCGTTCAGGCCTGAGTTTAAATTTGTCACGTCCTGCCGCCCTGGGAGCGCCCTGCGGCGGGTCATATAAAACACCCTCAAATTAAAAGGAGATACTACAATGAAAGTTGTTACTTTTGGCGAGCTGATGGTCCGTCTGCAGCCGTTCAACTACGAGCGTTTCGTTCAGGCTAACAGCCTGGAGTTCAGCTTCGGCGGCGGCGAGGCTAACGTTGCTGTTTCTCTGGCCAACTACGGTCTGGACGCAGCTTTTGTTACCAAGCTCCCCGCACACGCCATCGGTCAGGCCGCTGTCAACAGCCTGCGCCGCTACGGCGTTGACACCAGCATGATCACCCGTGGCGGTGACCGCGTTGGTATCTACTACAACGAGAAGGGCGCTTCTCAGCGTGGTTCTGTCTGCATCTACGACCGTGCCAACAGCGCAATCCAGCTGGCACAGCCTTCCGATTTCGATTGGGAGAAGATCTTCGAGGGCGTAGATTGGTTCCACTTCACCGGCATCACCCCGGCTTTGGGCGAGAACGTTGTCGAGATCTGCCGCGAGGCCTGCAAGGCTGCTAAAGCTCACGGCGTGAAGATCAGCTGCGACCTGAACTACCGCGGCAAGCTGTGGACCCGTGAGCAGGCTCGTGCTGCCATGACCGATCTGTGCCAGTACGTTGATGTCTGCATCTCCAACGAGGAGGACGCAAAGGACGTGTTCGGCATCGAGGCCGAGGCTACCGATATCTACGGCGGCAAGCTGAACGCTGAGGGCTACAAGAGCGTTGCCAAGCAGCTGGCTGACAAGTTCCACTTCGAGAAGGTCGCTATCACCCTGCGTGAGAGCCACAACGCTTCCGAGAACGGCTGGAGCGCAATGCTGTACGATGTTGCTTCCAATGAGTACTGCTTCTCCAAGAAGTACGAGCTGAAGATCATCGACCGCGTTGGCGGCGGCGACTCCTTCGGCGGCGGCCTGATCTACAGCCTGCTGACCGGCAAGAGCACTCAGGAAGCCGTTGAGTTCGCTGTTGCTGCTTCTGCTCTGAAGCACTCCATCGAGGGCGACTACAACATGATGACCGTGTCCGAGGTCGAGAAGCTGGCTGGCGGCGACGGTTCCGGCCGCATCCAGCGCTAAGCAAGCGTTACAGGAGGTCGTCCGCAATGGATATCCGTTATTCCTGCAACCAGAAGGATTTCAAGCGCTACACCACCGAGGAAATGCGGGACGAGATGCTCATCACCGGCCTGTACAAGGCGGATGAAGTTGTTGCCGTTTACAGCCATGTGGACCGCATGGTCACGCTGGGCTGTATGCCGGTGCACGAGACCGTGTCCATCGACAAGGGCATCGATGTCTGGGCAAACTTCGGCACCCACTATTTCCTGGAGCGCCGCGAGATCGGTATGTTCAACATCGGCAAGGATTCCACCGGTATCGTGGTGGCTGACGGCGTGAAGTATGAGCTGGGCTACAAGGACTGCCTGTACATCACCCAGGGCACCAAGGAAGTGACCTTTGCTTCCGCTGATCCCGAGCATCCTGCCAAGTTCTATATGGTGTCTGCTCCGGCACACTGCGCTTATGAGACCCGCCTGATCAAGATGGCCGATGCAAACCATCGTCCTCTGGGCAGCGTGGAAACCTGCAACAAACGCACCATCAATCAGTTCATCCACCCGGATGTGTTGAAGACCTGTCAGTTGAGCATGGGCATGACCGAGCTGGACCCCGGTTCCAACTGGAACACGATGCCCAGCCACACCCATGAGCGGCGGATGGAGATCTACACCTACTTTGAATTGCCCGAGGGGCAGGTGGTGTTCCACATGTGCGGTGAGCCTACCCAGACCCGCCATATCGTGATGCACAACGAGGATGCTGTCATCAGCCCTTCCTGGAGCATCCACAGCGGTGTCGGCACCTCGAACTATACGTTCATCTGGGCTATGGGCGGCGAAAACATGGAGTTTGACGACATGGATAACATCGCTACCACCGACCTGCGCTAAACACAAATAAGACCCCGCACCGGCGATCCGGCGCGGGGTTTTTCAGTAAAGGAGTTCTACTTATGGATCTTACTGCATTTGACCTGAAGGGCAAGGTTGCCCTGGTCACCGGCGGCGCACACGGCATCGGCTTCTCCATTGCCGAGGGCATGGCAAAGTGCGGCGCTACCGTCTGCTTCAACTGCTCCAACGAGGGCAGCCTGGAAAAGGGCCTGGCCGCCTACAAGGCTGCCGGCATCGACGCACACGGCTATGTGGCCGATGTTACCGATGAGGCTGCTGTGAACGCCATGATCGCCCAGATCAAGGCTGAGGTGGGCCCCGTGGACATTCTGGTGAACAACGCCGGTCTGATGAAGCGTGTGCCCATGATCGAGATGAGCCACACCGATTTCCTGCGCGTCATCGACGTGCACGTTGGCGGTGCTTTCAACTGCTCCAAGGCGGTTCTGCCTGATATGATCGCCAAGCGCGAGGGCAAGATCATCAACATCTGCTCCATGATGAGCGAGCTGGGCCGCGAGACCGTCTCCGCCTACGCTGCCGCCAAGGGTGCACTGAAGATGCTCACCAAGAACATCGCCTCCGAGTACGGCGAGTACAACATCCAGTGCAACGGCATGGGCCCCGGCTACATTGCCACCGCCCAGACCGCTCCCCTGCGCGAGATCCAGCCCGATGGCAGCCGCCATCCCTTCGATACCTTCATCTGCGCCAAGACCCCCGCAGGCCGCTGGGGCACCCCCGAGGACATGGTTGGCCCCTGCGTGTTCCTGGCCTCCCATGCTTCCGACTTTGTCAACGGCCAGATCCTGTACGCTGATGGCGGCATCCTGGCTTACATCGGCAAGCAGCCCAAGTAAGTAAAGCACAGCGAAATAGAAAAGACCCTCTCCGTCATTGCCTCGCAATGCCGCCCCTCCCTTTTGGAGGTGCTGGCGGGCATCAGCAGGACGGAGAGGGTCTTTGTATTACTTTTCACACTTTTGTAAAGGATTTGTTATTGTATTCTTCGACACATCCTTGTATAATAGTTGCCTGTGGATAGCTTTTCACGAGAGCTGCCCACGAGAAAAGATTTTCGTCACGAACAAGGAGAGATTACACAATGAAACTCAAGAATGTTGCTGTTGTTGCCGCTGCTCTGGCACTGGCTGTTGGTATGACCGCTTGCGGCGGTTCTGCTTCTTCCACCACCGCTTCTTCCGCTGCTTCCTCCGCTGCCGCTTCCTCTGAGGCTGCAAGCTCTGAGGCAGCTTCCAGCGAGGCCGAGGTCGAGTCCGCCGAGTACACTGTCTACAACACCACCGGCGAGAATGTCACCGACCTGTACCTGTACGCTGCCGGCTCTGAGGACAAGGGCGAGAACCTGGCTGCTGACGGCCTGGCTGACGGCGACAGCGTTGTGCTGACCCTGCCCGAGGATGCTGACAAGAGCGCTGAGTATGTCCTGGAGTTCACCACCGAGGGCGGCGACACCCAGAGCTTCGACACCCTGGGCTACGAGGTTGCTCCCATCTCCCTGCTGAGCGTTGACGCTGCTGCAGGTGCTACCCCCATCAGCTTCACCGCTCCGGAGCAGTAAAAAAACGCAGGCCTGAGCCTGTAACATAAAAACTCCCCTGCATTCCATTTTACCGGAATGCAGGGGAGTTTTTTGCGTATCAAAGGCTTCGCAGCGGGGTCTTAAACCTTCTCAATGGTGATGGTCCACTCGCTGGTCATAGCCTCATCGGGCTCCAGCACCTCGTGCTTGCCCTCTTCGTTCACGCTGTTGGCCCAGCCGTTCCAGGGCTCCATGCAGACGAAGTTTTCGGCATCCTGCTGCCACAGCACACCGTTGGTAAAGCTCTCGTCAGCATCCACGGTGACCTTGTGGCCGTTGCCCTTATCCGTAAAGGTCATGGGGAACTCCACGCCGGTCATCAGGCGGATGGAGTTGTCAGTGCCTTCCTTGCGGGTCAGGGTGATCTTCTCAGGTGCGGCAGGCTGCTCGCCCTTGGCATCCTCGGAGCAGGTGGCACACTTGATGTCAAAGTCCACATTCTCCAGAGCAGAGGCCACAAAGTAGGGATGATAGCCAAAGCTGAAGGGCATCGGAACATCGCCCTCATTGATCACGGTCATGCTCAGGGAAGCGGTGTTGCCCTGCAGGTTGTAGTTCATCAGGACAGTGAAATCGAAGGGGTAGAGGAACTTGGTCAGGGGGCTGGACTCCAGGATCAGGGTCACGCCGTCAGGGCCGACGCTCTCCACTTCCCAGGGGCACAGGTCAGCCATACCGTGGATCTCCATGGGATAGGCCTGACCGTTGAAGATGTGCACGCCGTTGTCGGGCTTGCCGCAGTTGGGGAACAGCACAGGGATGCCGAAGCGGGGGCGGTTGCACTCGCTGAAGTTGGGGCGGCGGGTCCAGATGTACTCGTCGCCGTCCAGGGTAAAGCCGGTGACCATGCCGCCGCGCTCGGGGGTGATGGTCAGGGCAGTTTTTGCCACGGGGTCGGTGATAACATACTGCTCAAAGCATGCGCCGCCCTCGGTGACGTACTGGGTGGTGATCTGGTTCATAAGTTGTACCTCCATATCATTTGATACAAAAAGGCCGCCGTACGCGCAAAAAGCACGCACAGCAGCCATTTTTTAATTAAAGAACAACGCCATCCTTGAAGATGGAGATCTCGCGGAAGCCGTGCTTCTCGGCCTTGGTCTGCTCACCGCCTGCAACGCGGATGACCAGATCCAGCAGGTCGCGGGCGGCCTCATCGATGGTCTTTTCGCCATCCGCAATGACACCAGTGTTGAAGTCGATCCAGCCGGACTTCTTCTCGGCCAGCGGGGTGTTGGTGGAGATCTTCAGGGTGGGGGCCGGGGCAGAGAACGGGGTGCCGCGGCCGGTGGAGAAGAGGATCAGGTGAGCGCCTGCGGCGGTCATGGCTGTTGCGGACACCAGATCGTTGCCGGGGCCGTAGAGCATGTTCAGGCCCTTGGTCACCACGGGGTCACCGTAGCCGATGACATCCATGATGGGGGCGGTGCCGCCCTTCTGGACACAGCCGCAGCTCTTGTCCTCCAGGGTGGTGATGCCGCCCTGCTTGTTGCCCGGGGAGGGGTTGTCGTAAACCACCTCGTTGTGGCTGATGAAGTACTCCTTGAAGCCGTTGATCATCTTCTCAGCCTTGACGAAGACGTCGTGGTTGATGCAGCGATCCATCAGGAAGCCCTCGGCACCGAACATCTCGGGCACCTCGGTCAGGACGGTGGAGCCGCCGCGCTGGCCCATCATGTCGGAGAAGCGGCCAATGGTGGGGTTGGCGGTGATGCCGGACAGGCCGTCCGAGCCGCCGCACTTCATGCCGACCACCAGCTCACTCACAGGGATAGGCTCACGCTTGAACTGACCGGCGTAAGCAGCCAGCTCCTTCAGGATCTCACGGGCGGCGGTGAACTCGTCGTCCACATCCTGGCAGGTCAGGAACTTGACACGGTCGTGGTCATACTCGCCCAGCTCTTCCACGAACTGGTCGTGCTGCAAGTTTTCGCAGCCCAGATGCAGCACCAGAACAGCGGCGGCATTGGGGTGGCGGACCAGCGCGGCCAGCAGCTTGCGGGTCTGGGCATGGTCGTGGCCGGTCTGGCTGCAGCCAAACGGATGGGTAAAGGTATACAGGCCCTCAATGGAGCCGGTGACCAGATCCTGGTTGTCGTTCACCATCTTCTTGGCGATGTCGTTGACACAGCCAACCGTGGGAATGATCCAGATCTCGTTGCGGATGGCGGCACGGCCATCCTTGCGGCGGAAGCCCATAAAGGTCTCGGGCTCCACCTTGGGCAGGGGGGCCAGGTCGGGGGCGGGGTGATAGCTGTACTCCACCTCACCGGACAGGTTGGTGTGGACATTGTGGGTGTGCATCCAGGTGCCCGGCTCGGCATCGGCGGTGGCATGACCGATGGGGAAACCGTACTTGATGACATTTTCACCGTTCTTGATGGGTTTTACTGCCATCTTGTGGCCCTGAGGGATATCCTCCAGCGCGGTCACGGCAAGGCCGTCCACCTCCACCAGAGTACCCTTGGCAATGGGGTGCAGTGCAACCACCACGTTGTCAATGGGGCTGATATGAATCGCCTGCGGCATAGTTATTCTCCTTAATGACATTTACAAAGCACAAGGAGGCCGCTGCCCAAAGCAGCAGCCCCTTGTTGTGCAGGTGATATTCCAGCTTACAGGCAGCTCTTGTAGGCAGCTTCGGCACCCTGGGTGCGGATCAGCTCCAGATCAGCCAGAACAGCGGCCTCCAGGCCCTCGATCTTGGTCAGATCCTGATCCCACATCTGGGTGTTGGTCAGAACGGCATGCACCAGCTGAGCGTCGGTGTCGTCCTTGTGTGCATAGTAGAAGTCCAGTGCCCATGCGTCATCCTGGATCTTGTAGGTGTTGCCGGCAGGACGCTTGCAGATCAGGCCGTCGGCGGTGCGCTCCTGAATGTCGCTGGAATAGAAGGCAATGTAGGCTGCCAGAGACATGGTCAGGCACTTGGGCAGCTGTTTCTGCTCCTCGATGTAAGCCAGGAAGGAAGGCATGTTGCGGGCCTTCCACTTGGAGGTGGAGTTCAGGGAGATGCTCATCAGCTCGTGGTTCACGAAGGGGTTGTTGAAGCGGTCCTCAACGGCGGAAGCGAACTCTTCCAGATCCTTCTTGTCCAGAGGCAGGGTGGGGATGATCTCCTCATGCAGCATCTTGTTCATGAAGCCGCGGACCGTATCGTTGTGCATGCAGTCACGGACGATGTCGAAGCCAGCCAGATATGCGCCCAGAACGAAGCCGGTGTGTGCACCATTCAGGATGCGGACCTTGCGCTTCTTGTAGGGGGTAACATCAGGCACGACCATGACGTTGACACCGGCCTTCTTGAACGGCAGCTTGTCCTCCAGACCTGCAGGGCCCTCGATGACCCACACGCCGAAGACTTCGCCGACATCCAGCGCCTGATCGTGGTAGCCGTTGGCCTCTTCCATGGCAGCCAGCTCCTTGGGATCGCGGATGCGGCCCGGAACGATGCGGTCCACCAGAGTGGAGCAGAAGGTGTTGGCGTTGTTCATCCAGTCGATGAACTCAGCTTCCAGATTCCAGTCCTTGGCGTAGTTGTTGCAGCACTTCTTCAGCTCTTTGCCGTTGTTGTCGATCAGCTCGCAGCTCAGGATGACCAGCCCCTTGTCCGCAGCGCCGTTGAATGCCTTGTAGCGCTCGTACAGCACGCGGGTCAGCTTTGCGGGGAAGCTGTTGGGAGGAACCTGATCGAAGGCGCTGTCGCCCTGGGTGTAAGCGATACCGGCCTCGGTGGTGTTGGATACAACTGTTTCCAGATCCTCAGAGCGGGCCAGAGCCAGCACTTCATCCCATTTACCATCAATGTAGGGGCAGACACAGTCAGACACGCAGGAGATCACGCGCTTTGCATCCACCTTCTGGCCCTTTTCGCTGCCGCGCAGGTACAGGGTGTACAGGCCCTCCTGCTCGTTGATCCAGTCAGCCATCTGGGGGAAGTTGCCGATGGGCTGCACCAGCTTGACCTTGCCGTTGTAGCCGGCCTTCTCGTTGGCGATATCATAGAAATAGTCCACGAATGCGCGCAGGAAGTTCCCCTCGCCAAACTGCATGACCTTGACAGGGGCATCCTTGAGGATGTAGCCGTTGTAGCCGGTCTCAGACAGAACCTTGTAATTCAAAGTTTCCATATCACGTGTTCTCCTTTTTGCTTGCTTTGCTTCTCTCTGGAGCACCCATTTGTGCCCCGCATTCTGTCTCTATTGTATGCTGTTGTATACAAAGAAGTCAAGTGTTTTTTGCCAGATTTTTGGCCCAAAACAGGCCATTTTTATAAATTCCAGCGTTTTTTACAAGGAAAAGTCTGAAAATTTGTCAGTTTTTCAGTTGTATACATTATCGTTTTCCGCTATACTAAAGATAGGCTTAACACGCCCTGCTTGGGCGCTGTTAAAGGCACCCCATAGTGATATATTAGTACATTAGAATGAAAAGGAGTTTTCGACCCATGAAAGCATTTATGGACAAGGAATTCATGCTCCAGTCTCCTGTGGCTCAGCATCTGTATCACACCTACGCTGCTGATATGCCCATCTGCGACTATCACTGCCATATCTCCCCGAAGGAGATCTACGAGAACCGCCGCTTTGAGAACATCGCTCAGGTCTGGCTGGGCGGCCGTCAGCCCGATGGCTCTCTGGCAGGCGACCACTACAAGTGGCGCGTGATGCGTTCCAACGGCGTACCCGAGGAGTACATCACCGGCACCAAGCCCGACCGTGAGCGTTTCCAGAAGTTTGCCGAGGCTCTGCCCATGTGCGTTGGCAACCCCATGTACCACTGGTGCCACCTGGAGCTGCGCAAGTACTTCGGCTATCAGGGTGTGCTGAACGGCGACACCGCTGAGGAAGTCTGGAACCTGTGCAACGACAAGCTGCAGCACGACGACAGCATGACTGTCCGCGGCCTGATCGAGCAGTCCAATGTTGCTTTCATCGGCACCACTGACGACCCCATCGACGATCTGGCATGGCACAAGAAGATCAAGGAAGATCCTTCCATCAAGTTCACCGTTGCTCCCTCCTTCCGCCCCGACAAGGCCCTCAACATCCAGAAGCCCGGCTTCGTGGAGTACATGGGCAAGCTGGCTCAGGCCGTTGGCAAGGAAAAGCTGGAGTGCATCAACTGCGTCACCGACGCTCTGACCCAGCGCATCGAGTTCTTTGCCGAGATGGGCTGCCGCGCATCTGACCACGGCCTGGACTATGTGCCCTACCGTGAGGCCACCAAGGAGGAGGTCAACGCCATCTACCAGAAGGCTATGGCCGGTGAGACCGTGACCGCTGAAGAGACTGAGAAGTACCAGACCTACATCCTGATCCACCTGGGCAAGCAGTATCACCGCCTGAACATCGCCATGCAGATGCACTACAACTGCCTGCGCGGTGTCAACCGTAAGATGAACGCCCTGCTGGGACCCGATACCGGTTTCGACATGATCAACACTGCCAAGTGCGGCGGCGAGATCGCTGCTCTGCTGAGCGCCCTGAACGACACCGATGAGTGCCCCAAGACCATCATCTACAGCCTGAACCCCGCTGACAACGAGCAGATCGGCACCATTCTGGGCTGCTTCCAGAATGATGAGATCCCCGGCAAGATCCAGCACGGCTCCGGCTGGTGGTTCAACGACCAGAAGATCGGCATGGAGAACCAGATGAAGAGCCTGGCAAACCTGGGCCTGCTGGGTAACTTTGTTGGTATGCTGACCGACAGCCGCAGCTTCCTGAGCTACACCCGCCACGACTACTTCCGCCGCATCCTGTGCAACCTGATCGGCCAGTGGGTCGAGGATGGCGAGTATCCCAACGATGAGAAGGCTCTGGAGAAGATCGTCAAGGGCATCTGCTTCGACAACGCAAAGCGTTACTTCGCTCTGTAAGCAGCGCCTCTGCATCCCCTTTCCATAACTCGTAAAAGCGCCCTGCCGGTTCGCCCCGGCAGGGCGCTTTTTTCTTGTGCAGCCGTATTCACAAAAATGTAACTTGCATTCTGTCGTCAAATCGGGTAGGATAACGTTGAATCAAAACCGAAGGGGAACGTGAAGATGCTGAAACGTTTTGTAAAGCGGCTGCTCAGCTGCCTGCTGCTGGCGGCGCTGTTTGTATTGGTGGTCATTGGCGGAACACTGGGTGTGCAGGGCTGGCGGCTCTACCGCGCCACAGCGGCGCAAAAGCCCATTGCCGGCCTCTATGATGAGATCAGCTCCCGGCCCGGCTTTGCCAGCTGTGACCAGCTGCCCCAGACCTATATCGACGCGGTCATTTCCGTGGAGGACAGCCGGTTTGAAAGGCACCACGGCATCGACCCGGCGGCCATTGTCCGGGCGCTCTGCGCCGACCTGCGCACCCGCTCTCTGGCCGAGGGCGGCAGCACCCTGACCCAGCAGCTGGCCAAGAACGAGCTGTTCACCCAGGAAAAGCAGATGGCCCGCAAGGCAGCGGAGATGTTTGCCGCCAGGGACATCGAGGATTACTACTCCAAGCAGCAGATCTTTGAGATGTACGCAGGCAGCTGCTACTTCGGCAACCAGTGGTCCGGCGTGGCGCAGGCTGCGCAGGGCTACTTTGGCAAACCCACCCGGGAGCTGACCCGCGCCGAATGTGTAGTGCTGGCCGGCCTGCCCAATGCGCCCTCGGTCTACGCCGCCAACGGGGAGCTGGCCCGCAGGCGCGCTCTTGTGGTGGTGGAGCGGATGGAGCGCGCCAAAAAGCTGACCCACACCCAGGCACTGGAGCTTCGGGATGAAGTCAGTGCCCTGCCCCTTTGGTAAGAAAAAACAGAATTTATCCGGGTTTTCCATAAAATAATTCTAACACCGGGAGCGGATGCCATGATATCCTTAGTGGCAGATCAAACCCGGAGGGAGCATGTAAAACTTATGGAAAAAACCAAAAAGGGTTCCGGCACCACCGACCTCACGGTGGGCAGGCCGCTGCCCCAGATCCTGAAATTTGCCCTGCCGCTGGTGCTGGGCACCCTGTTCCAGCAGCTGTACAGCTTTGTGGACACCGTCATTGTGGGGCGCTGTCTGGGCACCGATGCACTGGGCGCGGTGGGCACCACCTACTCTCTGAATTTTCTCATTTTAGGCTTTGTGCTGGGTTCCTGCACGGGTTTTGGCATCCCGGTGGCCCAGAGCTTTGGTGCAAGGGACAGCGAGGATATGCACAAGTATCTGTTCAACGGCGCGGTCCTCTGCGTGGTCCTGAGCGTGGTGTTCACCATCGTCACCACCCTCACTGCTGCCCCGCTGCTGCAGCTCATCCACACCCCGGCCGAGCTGTTCCCGGACGCGGTGGCCTACATCCGCATCATCTTCCTCGGCATTCCGGCCACGGTGCTGTTCAACTACACCTCCACCGTCCTGAACAGTCTGGGCGATTCCCAGCACCCATTCTATTTCCTGCTAATCTCCAGTTTCCTGAACATCGGGCTGGACTGGCTGTTCATCGTACCGCTGGGTATGGGCGTGGAGGGCGCAGCCATCGCCACCGTTGTCAGCCAGCTGTTCAGCGGCCTGCTTTGCACCTGGTGGTTCTTCACCCGGGTGGAGGGCATCCATTTCACCCGGGAAAACTGTGTCCTCTCGGCGGGGCACTGCGGGCGGCTGGCCTATATCGGCCTTCCGATGGGCTTTGAGTATTCCGTTTCTGCCATCGGTGCCTTCATCATGCAGGATGCCATCAACCTGCTGGGCAGCACCGCCGTGGCCGCCCAGACCGCCGGTGAGAAGATTCGCCAGATGTTCACCGTGCCCATGGCAAGCGTGGGCACGGCTATGGCAACTTATGTCGGCCAGAACCACGGTGCCCACCGCACTGACCGCGTCAGGCAGGGCATCCGGGATGGCTGCATCCTCCAGCTGTGCTACTGCGCGGCTGCCTGGGTGGTGCTCTTCTTCGTCAAGGGCTGGGCCGTGGGCCTTGTTCTGGGCGATGCCGACCCTGCCGTGACTTCCGGTGCTGTGGAATACCTGACCGTGATCAGCGTGCTGTTCTGCATCAACGGCCTGCTGATGGTCTTCCGCAACACCCTGCAGGGTCTGGGATACAGTGTGCAGGCCGTTATCTCCGGTGTGGGCGAGCTCATCGGCCGCGCGCTCTGCGGCTGGCTGGCCGTTCATAGTCTGGGCTACTTCGGCATCTGCATTGCCAACCCCATTGCCTGGGGTCTGGCACTGCTCTACTGTGTGTTCATGGTGACCAGAGTTCTGAAAAAAGAGAACGCATAAAAATACCCCTCTCCGTCCGTGCGGCTGCACAGCGGAGAGGGGTGTTTTTATGCGATCAATCAATAAGGCTTACGAACACCGGGCAGAGCACTGCGGTCAGCACACCGGCCACGGCGATGGACAGGCCGCTCATGGCACCTTCCACCTCACCCATCTGCAGGGCCTTGCTGGTACCCACGGCATGGGCCGAGGTGCCAATGCCCACACCTTTGGCAATGGGGTCGGTGATGTGAAACGCCTTGCAGACCGTCTCGGCCAGCAGGTTGCCCACGATGCCTGTCAGGATGACGATGGCACCGGTCAGGGCTGCAATGCCGCCCAGCTCTGCAGCTACATCCATGCTGATGGCGGTGGTCACGGATTTGGGCAGCAGGGTAGCGTACTGCTCCTGGGTCAGGTGCAGCGCCAGTGCCAGTGCCAGCGCGCTGCCCAGGCTGACCAGCGTGCCCACCGAGATGCCCGCAATGATGGCGGCGGCGTTTGCCTTGAGCAGGTCGAGCTTTTCATACAGCGGGATGGCCAGCGCCACGGTGGCGGGCAGCAGCAGGTAGTTCACCGGGGCGGCGCTGACCTTGTAGTCAGCATAGGGGATGCCGCATACCGACAGGAAAACGATCACAAAGATCGCACCCAGCAGCAGCGGGTTAAAAAATGCCTTTCCGGTCACTCTGTTCACGAGGGCTCCCAGTGCAAAGGCGGCCAGCGTCAGCAGCACGCCCCAGGCAACAGAGCCCGAAATGAACTCATTCAGCAATTCCATCATTGGCAGCAGCCTCCTTGCTCTTTTTGCGGTTGCTCAAAGCCTGGGTGGTCTTTCCGGCGGTCACCATGACCAGAACCGTGACCGGGATAATGGCGATGATGATGGGCAGCAGCATTGCCCCCATCTCCGCCCAAAGCTCCATCACGCCTGCGGCGGCGGGCACAAAGAGCAGCGGGAAGATACCGGTGAGAAACACGCCCACCTCTTTTACATCCTCCAGCTGGATCAGCCGGAAGTTCAGGGCCAGCAGCAGCAGCACAAGCCCGTACACACTGGCCGGAACCGGCAGCGGCAGTACAGCATGACATACTTCCCCCAGAAAGCAAAACGCGAGGATACGCGCAAATTGAAACAGATAATTCGTAAAAAAATCCCCCTTGTCTAACAGCTAAGTCAAAATTATAGCCCAAAACCTCCGGAGGCGCAACAGCAATATCTGACAAGGATTGTTGCATTTTGCCGGAAAAACTGTGGAAAAGAAAAGGGCCCGGCAGAGAGCGCACACCCACGTGCCGCGATCTGCCGGGCCGATGCACCGCAAAGCGGTGTTTTTCTGTGTTTCCCGCACGCTCCCTCAGTTCCGCAAAACAGCTTCGATCCGTTCCTTGTCCAGCCCTTCGCCGATGACGATGAGCACCTCCTGCCCTGCCGGAATGGGGGCTGCGGTCAGGCCGTCGGCGGTGGCATTCAGCTCCACCCAGCCGCCTGCATCCCGCACAAAGCCCTTGACCCGCAGCACCCGTCCGCAGGCGGCATCCGTGAACAGGCCGGGAATGTGTTTCTCCAGCTGCTGCCGGGGCAGGCCCAGCTCAAGGAAATACGCCGAACTGAATGCATCGTGCGCATCAAAGCAGAGCTTTTCGCAGTCCGCATGCTGATAGCCGCAGGCATCCAGCGCTGCAAGATCTGCATCCTCCAGGTCGGCCCAGTCCTTGATCAGAAAATCTTCTTCCATCAGGGTACGGCTGCACTTGCAGGCCGCAAGGGCACGCTTCAGGTGGTCGATGGCGCTCTCCCGCTGGGCCTGGGTGGCCAGCTGACTGCGGGAGAGCAGGATGCGTCCGGCGCTGGCAGCTTCCGATGCCAGAATGTACTCTGCCTGCGGGGAAAGCGTCCCGGGCAGCAGGGCATCCACAACGGCAAACACATTGCCCAGTGTATACCACCGATCCAGCGGCTCATCCCGCAGGACATCAAAAAACTCGTCCACATCAAAAATGCCGCTGGGCTCCACCACCACCCGGTCGAACCCGCGCATGGCCATTGAGATGAGCTTGGTGCGCATCCGGCGCTGGTGGGTATCACAATCACACCCGCCGCTGATGGTCTCGATCTCGCAGCGTTCCCCCAGCAGATCCTGCACCAGCATGGCATCCACGTTCACAGCGCCAAAGTCATTTTCCAGAATGCAGACATGATGCCCCTGTGCGGTCAGATACGCAGCATATCTGCGCAGGAACGTTGTCTTGCCCGCACCCAGAAAACCGGTGATGAGATCGACCTGTACCATACGTTCCTCCTTATGCGTGGTTAAAGCCCTTGCCGAACACCTCAGTGGTGCTCAGCATGGACATGAAGGCGTTCAGGTGCTGCTTGTGGATAAAATCCTGCAGCTGATCGGCCTCGCGGCGGGTCAGGGTGGTGTAGATGATGTAGTGGGGCTTGTCGGTATATGCGCCGAAGCAGGGCGTATAGGTTGCACCGCGCATCAGCTTGCGCATGACAAAATCACAGATGGGCTTCCTGTCGTCGCAGACGATGAGGATAGCCTTGCACATCTTGATCTTTTCCAGCACGGCATCAATGACCAGCGATTTCACGGTCAGACCCACGAAGGAATAGAGGGCGGTGTACAGGTCGAACACGAAGCAGGCCGCAATGACCATGAACAGGTCGGTCAGGAACAGCGCCACTGCCACGTTGTGGATGTGGGTATACTTTTCCACGATGAGGGCAATGACATCCGTGCCGCCGGAGGAAGCGCCCACATTGAACAGCAGAGCCGACGCAATGGCCGGCAGGGCAATGGCAAACAGCAGGTCGAGCATGGGCTGGTCGCTCAAGGGGCCGCGCAGGGGGCAGATCTTTTCCAGCGCCATCAGCTCCAGCGACATGACCACAGTGGCATAGCCGGTGGTCATGGCAAACTTTTTGCCCAGAAAGATCAGGCCCACACCCAGCAGGATCATGTTGGCCGCCGAGGAAAAGGCCGAAGCCGACAGCGGGGTGAGCTTGGCCGCCAGCGCCGCCATACCGGTCACGCCGCCAAAGACAAAGTTGTTGGGGAATTTGAAAAAGTACACACCCACCGACATGATGGAAATGCTCAGCGTGATCAATGCATACTGCTTGACATATTCAACGATCTTGTTCCGCATGGAAGATTCCGCGTTCGTATCCATAAAATTTACCGTTCAATACTCCTTTTTTGTGTTCCGCAGCCCAAACAGACAGGCTGTACCGGAAATATTGTAACACGGAACGCCCCGGGGTCAAGGGCAAATTCCACACACGCCGTCTTTTACGGGTGAAAACTGTCAACTCCACCAAAATTTTCCCTCAAATTTCAGCGGTTCTCCCATCGGGAACTGTTCCCTCACCTGTCTCAGCTGAAACGGCTTGCCAACAAGCTGCGCAATACCTTTGGCTGACACACAAACGCGGCCCCGGAGAGTTTTTCCTTCTCTCCGGGGCCGCGTTCTGTTCCGGCTCAGCCGAACAGCTTTTTGGTATTATGGGTATAGACCGAGAGCACCAGGCCCACACAGATGTACAGCATCAGCACCGAGCTGCCGCCCGCCGAATAGAACGGCAGCGTGACACCGATCACGGGCAGGACGCGCAGGTTCATGCCCACGTTCACGGCGATCTGGGCCAGCAGAGCGCCGCCGATGCCCGCGCAGATGAAGGTGCCCAGCAGATCCTCGCTGCGGGCACCGGTGAGGAAGGTCTTGATGACCAGTGCAAACAGCACGCCCAGCACCACACAGCAGCCCACAAAGCCCGCCGCGTTGCCGATCCAGCTCAGGATGAAATCGTTGTGGGCGTTGGGCACGCTGTAATAACTGCCGCCAAACAGCCCGTTGCCAAAGATGCCGCCCGAGCCCAGCGCGATCTCGCCGCGCTGCTGCTGGTAGATGATGTTCTTCCAGATGGTCTCGCTGGGGGCCCAGCCGGTCTTGTTATCGGGATCGATGACAGCAAGGATACGGTACCACTGGTATCCCTTGCCGATCTTATCGCTGAAAAAGGCGAACGCCGTCGCCATAGCCACTGCCGCCGCCGAGACCGCCCCCAGGATATACTTCCAGCTCAGGCCCGCCGCAAACATCATGCAGCAGCCGATGATGGCATAGATGATGGCGGTGCCGTCGTCGCCCTGAACATGGATGATGAGGATGGGCACTGCCAGATGCAGCAGCAGCTTGCCCAGCTCCTTCGGCTCGTTGAGCCGGGTGCGCACATTGTTCAGGTGCATGGCAAAAGTCAGGATAAAGCTGATCTTGGCCAGCTCCGTGGGCTGCAGGGTAAAGCCCCCCAGCTTGTACCAGGAATAGTTGTCGGTATCACCTGCGTTGTAGCCAATGGTCAGCGGGCCGATGCTCACATTGCGCAGCACCAGCGTGGGCAGCACCATGCCCCAGGTCAGGGCCACATGCACCGGCCACACCTTCACCAGGCTGCGGTAATCGATGTTGGACAGCAGCACCGCAATGACCAGCCCGATGAGGGCTGCACCTGCCTGCACCGCTGCCCGGCGGTAATCGCCCAGACCGGTGATCTGGCCTGTGATCTCATCCACGGCAAAGCCATTGCCCTGCTTGGCTGCCCAGCTCGAAAGTGCTGTCACAGCCATTACGCTGCTGAAGATGCACAGCAGCAGGTAAGTTTTATCGGTGCGCCTGAAGTAGCGCCGAATGTTTTCCAAACGAAAACACCTCTTTCTTTCATTGGATCGCCCGCTCAGGTCTGCTTCACTCGTCCGCAATGCCGGAGAGGGCGTAAACTGCTCCATTATGTTATATAAGTATACCGCACCACCCATTTTTGCGCAAGATTGCGGAAGTTTTTTCCACAGATCTTTTCATCCTGTGACAACTCTGCAAAATATTTGCCGCAGCCTTGACAAAGCCCCCTCCACCTTCTAAAATGAAAGCTGGAGACCTGCTTTTTCGGCAGGATTTTTCCGGAGGAACTTCCAAGATGAAAACAAACTCTCATCGCTTTCTGTGCGCGCTCTGCGCACTGACTGTTTTTATTTCCGCGCTCTTCCCTGCTTCTGCCTTTGCCGCACAGGCAGCCGACAGCGTGGCCCAGACCACGCTGACCACTGCTGATGCCCGAGAAATGCAGCAGGCCGACAGCGCCGTGACCGCCCTGACCGGCAGCGACGCTTACGCTGAGATGACCCGTGCCCAGCGGCTGGATGCCGCCGTGGCACAGCTGCAGCAGCTGGCCGAGGAAGGGCTTGTTTCGGCGCGCTCTCTCCATGTGGACGAAGAAAACGGCATGGTCAGCTTTGCGTACAGCTGCGGCGCGCTGGGCGGCGTTCTGGTGGAGGACCCGGACGAAGAAAATACTCCCTTCGCCCTCTCCGAACTGCCCGCTGTGGATCTGCACGAAATGTCCAACGCCCCGCAGGGTGATCTGGGCAGCGCCATGATCTACTACGCCTTTGACAACACCGTGAACAGCTCCCGCTACCCGTACTACTCCTATATGAAGGGCTTCTGGACCGCGATGGGCCTGCACACCCGCATCGATAGCACAGTCACCGTCTCTGACCTGAAACGGATGAACGATTACGGGCTGTGCATCCTCAGCGCCCACGGCTCCTACTACACCTACACCTCCGGTTTTCTGTTCAAACAGACCCGTACCGAGCCGGTCATCCTGCTGACGGAGGAATCGGATTTCTACAAAGACCTCTACTACGGCATCGATCTGCTGACCCACCGGGTCATCAAGATCAACGGCCTGTACTGCATCACGCCCAGCTTTTTCCGGGCGGCTTACCGGGGCGGCCAGCTCAAGGACACCGTAGTGCTCTCCGAGACCTGTGAGTTCCTTGGCGTGAGCGGCAGTCTGGATACCTCCATGGCCGATGCCCTGCTGGCCGGTGGTGCCAAAGCAGTGGCAGGCTATGTGAACAACGTCTACACCGTGTATTCCCGCAGTATGCTGTGGGATACCGTCAACCACCTGATCCTGGGCCAGACCCTGCAGGAATCCGTTCAGCACTCCATGGATACCTATGGCGCGGATGATCTGGTCTGGTACAACGCGCAGGGCGGCAAGCGCCCCCATGCGGCGGCAGCTTACCCGCTGCTGTTCGGCGATGCGGGGGTCCGGCTGATCGAACCGAACGCGGCACCTGCCCCGCAGGAAGTACAGCAGGCCGCTTGAGCGTTGCACTTTTGCTCGATTTATATTATACTGGGGGATGGCAGAAGCTTCTGTCATCCCTTTTGATTTACCTCTCAGTCTGCTTCGCAGACAGCTGGCAAAACGGGAAAGTTCAAGCTTCAAGATGAAGGAGCATTGTATGGCTGAATATATCACACATTCCAGAGAAGAGACCGTTGCGCTGGGCCGGAAACTGGCGGCAGTGCTGCCAGACGGGGCCTTGATCGCCTTCACCGGCGGTCTGGGCGCGGGCAAGACCGCCTTTTGTGAGGGCCTGGCCGAGGGGCTGGGCTGCACCGACCCGGTCAGCAGCCCCACCTTTGCCATCGTCAACTACTACCGCGGCCCCCGCCCGCTGGCCCACTTCGACCTCTACCGCATTTCCACCGAGAACGACCTGTGTGCCGCCGGTTTTTACGATTATCTGGATCAGGGTGCCATTGTGGCCGCTGAGTGGAGCGAAAACTTCGCCGATCTGCTGGCCCCGGAAGACCCGATCTACATCAACATCGACCGGGTGGACGACACCACCCGCCGCATCACCATCAAGGGGGTCAGCGTATGAATATCTTAGCCGTAGACACCGCCGGAAAGACGCTGGGCGTGGCCCTGCTGCAGGACGACCGCCTGAAGTACGAGTGCTATCTGGACGGCGGCATGACCCACAGCGAGACCCTGATGCCGCTGGTGGATCACTGCCTGAAGCTGTGCGGCCTGACCTGTGCAGACATCGACCTGTTCGGTGTGAACGCAGGCCCCGGCAGCTTTACCGGCCTGCGCATCGGGCTGGCCGCCGTCAAGGGGCTGGCTTTCCCCCGCGAGACCCTCTGCGCCCCGGTCTCCACACTGGAAGCGCTGGCCGCCGCCTACACCGGCGAGGGCACCGTGCTCTGCGCGCTGGATGCCCGCCGCGCCCAGGTGTACAGCGCCGCTTTTGACCTAGCCACCCACACCCGCCTGCTGGATGATGATGCCCGGGCTGTGGCTGACCTTGCCCAATTTGTAGAAAATTGCAAAAAGCCCCTGTTTTTTGTTGGTGATGGCGCATCTCTGTGCTATAATAAATACAGCAATGTTCCGGGCGTGCTCACTGTTCCGCCGGAGCTGCGGGGCGGCCGGGCCGCTGCCGTGGCACTGGTGGCCAGGCAGATGGCCCAGCGGGGCGAAGCCGTTCTGCCCGAGGCCCTGCTGCCGGATTATCACCGCCTGAGCCAGGCCGAGCGGGAACGCGCCGAACGCCTTGCTGCCGAGGCCGCTGCCCGGAACAACGATACGGAAAACGGAAAGGATTGAAATTTCTCATGGCAAAACCCATTGCGCTTGCCGCCGACCATGGCGGTTTTGAACTGAAGGAAGCCGTCAAGGCTCACCTGGACGAGCTGGGGCTGGAGTATATCGACTTTGGCACCCACAGCACTGCCAGCGTGGATTACCCCGATATGGCACTGCCTGCCTGTGACGCTGTGGTCAGCGGCCAGTGCGACAAAGCCCTGCTGTTCTGCGGCACCGGTGTCGGCATCAGCATGGCCGCCAACAAGGTCAAGGGCATCCGCGCCTGCTGCTGCTCCGACAGCTTCAGCTGCGAGTACACCCGCCGCCACAACGATGCCAACGCCCTGTGCATGGGCGGCCGCGTTGTCGGCCCCGGCCTTGCCTGCCAGCTGGTGGATCTGTTCCTGAACACCCCGTTTGAGGGCGGCCGCCACGAAAAGCGCATTGCAAAACTGATGGCAATCGAAACCCGATAAACATAAAAAGGAGCGTGTATTTATGACCCCTATGATCGTTGAGCATCCCCTGCTGCAGCACAAGCTGAGCATCCTGCGCAACAAGCAGACCGGTACCAAGGAGTTCCGTGATCTGGTCGGCGAGATCGCAACCCTGCTGTGCTACGAGGCCACCCGTGACCTGCCCATGGAGGAGGTCGAGATCGAGACCCCCATCACCATGGCAAAGACCAAGGTGCTGGCAGGCCGCAAGCTGGCTCTGGTGCCCATCCTGCGTGCAGGCATGGGTATGCTGGACGGTATGCTGACCCTGCTGCCCGCTGCAAAGGTCGGCTTCATCGGCCTGTACCGCAACGAGGAGACCCTGCAGCCCGTGGAATACTTCTGCAAGCTGCCCCAGGATATCGCCGAGCGTGACGTTCTGGTTCTGGATCCCATGCTGGCAACCGGCGGCAGCGCCATTGATGCCATCACCCAGATCAAGAAGCACGGCGCAAAGCGCATCAAGTTCATCGGTCTGATCGCCGCTCCGGAAGGCATTGAGGCCCTGCACAAGGCACACCCCGATGTTGACATCTACCTGGGCGCTAAGGACGACCACCTGAACGAGAACGGCTACATCGTTCCCGGCCTGGGCGATGCCGGCGACCGCATCTACGGCACGAAGTAAATCTGAATCAACAAAAAGTGGGCGGTTCGTGTGAACCGTCCACTTTTTGTTTACTCAGATATTACCGCCCGCGGCCACCGCCGCCGCCATGGAAGGAACCGCCGCCTGCGTGGAAGCTGCCGCCCCCGCCAAAGCTGCCGCCGGAGCGTCCGCCGCCCATGCCGCCGCCAAAGGAACCACCGCCGAAGCCGCCGCCCCCACGGGGAGGACGCGGCCCGCCGCCGCGGGGCGGTCTGGGCCCGCGCGGGCCACGGGGGCCGCCGGGGCCCCAATCATCATACGGAGGTCTGCGCCGCCGTCTGCTGCCCAGGCCGTAGCCCAGCCCGAAACCGAAGAAGGGGCCAAACCCGCCGCCGCCAAAGCCGCGCCGGATGCCGCCGAAGATGGAGGTCAGGGCAAACACCACGATCACCACTGCCAGAAGGGTGAGGAAGGGCGATTGATAGGATGCTGCCGGGGCCTCATAGTAATCATTTCCGTTGTTATAACCATCCGTATTGCCATTGCTGACCGTGCCGGTGGTCCCGCTCAGGGTCACACCGTAGAGATCGGCAATTGTGCTGGCCACATTGTTGGCACAGGTGGTCACAGCCGCATCATAATCGCCCGCCGCGAAGGAATCCTCCATGGTCTGGGCAATGGCGCTGGCCTGCTTTTCCAGCGTGGTATTGCGGAAGCCGTCACCGGTGGCAAGGTAATAGTCGCCATCGGCGTACTGCTGGGACTGCATGACCAGCAGGATCAGCACACCGTTGTTTTTGCTGGAGCTGCCCAGCCCCCAGGTGTTGGCGGCCTGCACGGCGTAATCCTCCGTGGATAAACTTCCCGTATAATCCACAGTCAATACGCCGATCTGTGCACCCTCGCACTGCTGGGTGAGCTGTGCATTCAGGTTCTCAATGGCCGTTTTGGTGCTGCTGCTCAGGATGTTGGCATCATCCACCACGCACTGACTGCTGGGCAGATCGGGCAGCTGGGCCTTGGTGGCCGCAAAGGCGGCGGGCACCAAAGCCGTCAGGCTGACGGTCAGCACCACGAACAGGGCGCAGATGCGGGCGGCAAATCGTTTCATCGTTTTCATGCGAAGGGTTCCACCTCCTGTACGCCGAACAGCCTGCCCAGCATACTGGCCGGGAAGCCGCCGACATCGTTCTGATACTCATACACTGCATCATTGTACTGCAGATTACCAATGATGGTGCCTGCGCTGTTGAACTGGCCGTACTGGCCCTGCACCGCCCCCATCTTCATAGGGTCAGCGGCCTGCTCCTGCATTTTTGCATAGAGCTGGTCGATCACAGTGCCCAAAGCCTCATTGGCCTGATAGAGGGCGTGCATGGCACTTCCCTGATAATAGGGCAGCGAGGTCAGGGACTGCTTTTTGCTGCCGTTCTGCACTGCTTCCAAGCAGGCAGAAAAATCATCCAGCGCTGCCTGTGCGGCCTGCACCTCGGCGCTGTCGGCCCCCAGCGTGTTTGCGCCGGTGGTGATGATATTTGCCGCCGTGTTGGCACGGGTGGTCAGCTCCTCGCTCAGGGCATAGCCGTTGTCGGCCGAAACGCCGGTGGTGAACCACTGGCGGGCCTCGTTATACTTACCCCTGACCTTGGCACCGCCAAAGCCCACGAACGCCGCCAGCATGACCGCCACGCTCAGCACAAGGGCTGTGCCCTGCTTTGCCAGTGCGGCGGGCAGCGCCTTTTCCAGCCCGGCCAGCTTCTGCTGCAAGGGGGTCAGGCGCACTGCCTCGGTGTCCGGGCGCTTTGCCTCGCGGTAGCTGCCGCTGTCAAAGCCGCCGGGCGTTTGATTCTGTTCTCTGGAAAAATCAGCGTTTGCCATTTCAGCTCCGGATCTCCATCATTTTCTGTTTCAGCTCGTCCTCGATGCGGGTCAGCTCCTGCTCGGCAGCCACACGCTTTGCGCGGCCCTCGGTCTGGATCTTGTTCAGCTCGTCCAGGGTCTCGATCAGGCTCTTGTTGGTCTGCTGCAGGGTCTCGATATCCACCACGCCGCGCTGGCTCTCCTTGGCGGTCTCGATGGTGCCCATCTTGAGGGCATCGGCATTCTTCTTGAGCAGGTCGTTGGTCATGTCGGTCACGGCACGCTCGGCCTGCATGGCCTTCTGGGTGTGGGCCAGACCCAGCGCCAGCACCATCTGGTTCTTCCACAGCGGGATGGTGTTGACGATGGTGGACTGGATCTTTTCGGCCATCATGGTGTTGTTGTTCTGCAGCAGGCGGATCTGGGGGCCCATCTGCAGGCTGATGTTCCGGGTCAGCTCCAGATCGTACAACTTTTTCTCAAAACGCTCGCACTGGTCCGCCAGATCACGGGCGGCCTGAGCATCCTCGGGCAGGCCGGACTGCTTGGCCTTGTCCATAGCCTGCTGCAGCTCGTTTGCACGGACCTCGGCCAGCTTTTTCTTGCCGGCCAGGATATACATGCTCAGCTCCTTGAAGTAGGCCATGTTCAGCTCGTACATCTTATCCAGCATGGCGATGTCTTTCAGCAGCTGGACCTGATGGCCCTCCAGCATGGACTGAATGTTCTCCACGTTGGTCTCGGCCTTGTTGTACTTGGTCTTCAGGTTGTCCAGCTCATTGCTCTTCTTTTTGAAGAAGCCCAGAATGCCCTTCTGCTGCTCCTCATTGGCATCAAAGCTCTTCAGCTCCCCGATGAGGTTGGTGATCATATCGCCTACCTCGCCCAGATCCTTGGTAGACACCTTGGCCAGAGCAGCCTCGGAGAAATCGCCGATCTTCTTCTGGCAGGCGGAGCCATACTGCAGCACCTGCTGGCTGTTGGTGATATCGATCTTTTCCGCAAAGGAATCCACCATTGCCTGCTCCTCAGGGGTCAGCTGCACCTCCGGCTGCTGGGCCGCCGGGGCGGGCTCGGGCTTTTTCTCCTCCGCAGCCTCCGGGGTGGGGTCCAGCGTCAGGGTGGGTACTGCAGGAGCATCGAGGTCGAAGTTCAAAGTGTTGTTGTCAGCCATTGTTGATTCCATCCTTTCCAATTAAGACAGCGCCTGCCGCCTATCGGCGTGCGCTATTTTCTAACCGGTTTGCCAAGGGCTCCCCCTTCGGGGGAGCTGGCAAAGCCGTCAGGCTTTGACTGAGAGGGTTGTTACAATCCCTGCCCTTTCAGCATATTCTGCAAAACGGTCAGGTCTGCCGAGAGGTCCATGCTCTCGGCAGCATACAGGGCATCCAGCTGATTTTCAAACGCCGTGGCAATGGAGGCTGCGTTGTGTTCCACCTCCGCACGGATGGAGGCGGCGTTCTCGCCCCGCACCCCCTGCTTTGCCAGCTTGGCGTACTGCTGCAGCACATTCACGGCATCGGGCAGATAGTAATTGGCGAACCGCCGCACCTGCTTTGCCTTGGCGGGGGTGGCTTCCACCGTTTCCACAATGGAGCGGCCCGCCTTTTCCATCCGGGCCATGGCGGCGGAGAGCTGCTGGTCCGGCAGGGCTTCGTTCAGGGCATGGAGGGTGTCCAACTGCTGCTGCATCTCGGTCAGCATGGCATCCACATCGTCCACACCGGTATGGAAGGGCACTTCCGTCTCCACCACCCGGGGCGGGCAGATCTTTTTGGCCCCGGCAAAGGCCAGCACAGCCGCGCCCAGCGCCGCCAGCAGTGCCCACAGCCGATAGACCGGAAGCACAGCGCACAGCACCACAAATGCCAGCGCCGCCGCGTAGTACGGCAGGACACTGGGCTTCCGGGTGCGAATGATCTTGCTCATGGGTTCCTCCTTTTCCGGGAGCTGCGCCCCCTGTATCTTTCATAATAAATCCTTTTCCAGCGGGGCGCAAGCGTTTCACGAATTATTTACAGGTTTGAAATCGAAATGTCAAACCTCTCAAGCGCTTGCGCGCCAGCTCCCCTCATAGGGGAGCCCCTGGCAGATCGGGTAAGTCCGCGCGGCATTCAAGGCAGGATCCAGTTCGCCAATTCTTTCTGCCAGATCTCCCGTAATTTTTCCGGCCTGCAGGCGGCATTGGCGGGGCTGGTGCTGGGCAGCCTGACCGCTGGGATGCCGCTGACCGGCTCGAGATACTTTGTATAGATCTTATATGCCGTAGCCCCGTTGCAAAAAACAGCCTCAATGGGCGCTTTTGCCAGCAGACCGGCAATATCATTGGGCACCACGTCCCGGATGGACGCATCCGACGCGCCGGTGATGGTACAGCTTTCCAGCGTATCCCACAGGGCCAGCCCGTGACGCAGGATGATCTGCTTTTTTGCTTCGATATCCTCCCGGGCAGGCACAGGTTCCCCGGTCAGGGCCGCCAGCATGGGCCAGAAGCGGTTTTGCGGGTGGCCGTAGTAGAAGGACATTTCCCGGCTCTTGGGGCTGGGCCAGGTGCCCAGGATCAGTGCCCGGCTGTGTTCATTGTAGACCGGTGCAAAGCTCACTGCTTTTCCTCCGCAGCTTCCATCTGGCCCCAGGGGGAGCCAAGTTCATGGCCCGAGGGCTCCGCACGGGGGCCGTTGAACCACAGCTCCTCAATGAGGGCGGCAAGGCCGTCCTCCCGCACATCCCCGATGATGCGGTCTGCGGCTTCCCTGGCATCGTCCGAGCCGTTGGCCATGCAGCAGCCCAGTCCTGCCGCCTTCAGCATTCCCACATCATTGGCGGAATCGCCCGCCGAAACGGCATCGGCCAACGTCAGATTCACGGTTTCACACAGGTCAGCCAGACCCACCCCCTTATCAATGCCCTCCCGGACGATATCATAGCAGTGCCAGCTGCCCTCCCGCACAGCACCCACCATCATAAAACGGAGGTTCAGGTGGCCGTACTTCCGGTTGAACGCCTCCAGCGCCTCATCGGGCAGGTAGGCAAAGGCGGCATGGGGCATATCGATGAGATGGCGGTCCTGATCCTCGCCGTCCTTGCAGGTCAGGCCGCTGCTGCCCAGCTGGGCGTAGAAATCCCGGAGGCTCTCGTATTCGCAGTAGGCATAGTATCCATCCCGGAAATTGAACTGCAGAGGGTAGTTGTAATCCTCGCAGAAATCCACCAGTGCGTACATTTCCTCATTGGTCATCGGGTGCTCGGCGATGATCGCACCGTCCCTGTCCACCACGCAGGCTCCGTTGTTGGTGATGGCGTAGTCGAACCGGATGCCGCCCAGCTGCTGCTTGTTGATCACGCAGTAGCCGCGGCCTGTGCTCAGCACAAATTTGCCGCCTGCAGCCTGCATCTTTTTCACGGCCTTGACCACCGCCGGGCGAGGGCAGGGCTCACCAAAGGGAACAAGGGTATTGTCGAAATCGCTTGCCAGAAGTTTATATTGCATCGTTGCTCCTATTTCAGCATCCTCACCCTCTCAGGCCGCTTCGCGTCCAGCTCTCCCAAAGGGAGAGCTTTTGACATAATCGGAAACTTCCCAATGACTGTCAAGACCTCCCACTTTGGGGGAGGTGGCATCGCGCAAGCGATGACGGAGAGGGTGAGCCAGTTTATCGTTTTGATACTGTCTAGTATAACACAAAACGCCGCTCCGGGATATCCCGAAACGGCGTTTTGACTGAATATTTTACTTTAACCGAAAATGGCTACCACAATCTGGATCCCAACACCCACAGCCGCACCGGCGGCCCAGGTCAGGCCGGTGATAAAGAGGTTCTGTTTCCAGGAGGGGTTCGCCCGCCAGAGAACAGCCAGGCCCACGCCTGCGCCGGTGCACAGCCCCGCCACCAGACTGGAAAAGCGGAGGGCTCCCTCCACATAGAGCTGGGTCAGCAGGACGCTGGCGGCACAGTTGGGGATCAGCCCCACCAGTGCGGCCACCACCGGCTGGAAGAAGCCCATCCGGCCCAGAGCGTCGGCAAAGACATCCTCGCCCACGCCCTCCACAATGAGGCCGAACACCAGACTGAACACAAAGATGAACACGAAGATCTCCAGCGTGTGGCGAAGGGCGGCTTTCCAGATGGGGGCTGGCTTGCCCTCCTCATCGCTGTGCTCCTCGTGGCAGTCGATCTCATCGGCGCTGCCGGTATAGCCGCCCCGCAGGCTCCTGGGCAGAACGCCCCGCAGGACAAAATCCAGCACCAGGCCCACCGCAATGGCGTAGAGCACCTTGATGACCATGAGCAGCACCAGCTTATCCCAGTAGGCAGGCATGGAGACCAGCAGCGGGACCGCTTCATCACTGGTGGCGAGGAACACGGCCATCAGCGTGCCCAGGCTGATGACCCGGGACGCATAGAAATTGGACGCAATGGCAGAGAAACCGCACTGGGGCACACAGCCCAGCAGCGCAGCCGGAACAGAGCCCCAGCGCCCGCCCCCCGCCAGAATGGCTTCGATGCGCTCGCCGTGGCGGTTCTCCACATATTCAATGAACAGATAGGCCAAAAACAGGAAGGGCAGCATCTTGGCGGTGTCCACCAGAGATTCGCCCAGAACATCCAGAAACAATTCCATTTGATACTCCAAAAACAACTGTAATGTGCTTTATTGCAGTAAATTGCAATCAATTTGCATTTTCGTGCAAGGGAGATTATACACGCTTCGGATGCAAATTGCAAGAGGAATTTGCAAAAAGTTTGCATTTTTGTTTTTGGGAGAACGAAAATGCCCTCTCAGTCAAGGCCGCAGGCCTTGCCAGCTCCCCCTTCGGGAGAGGTGGCAGCGCGTTCACGCTGACGGAGAGGGCGATTCATTTCAGATCAGATCTCGGCCAGGATCGCATCACCCATGGCAGTGCAGCCCAGGCAGGTGCAGCCTTCGCTCATGTTGTCTGCCGTGCGCAGACCCTTGTCCAGCACCTTGTTCACGGCGTTCTCAATGGCATCGGCTTCCTCAGCCATGCCAAAGGAGTAGCGCAGCATCATGGCGGCAGAGAGGATGCAGGCGGTGGGGTTGACGATATCCCTGCCTGCAATGTCGGGGGCCGAGCCGTGAATGGGCTCGTACAGGCCCCGGGTGCCATCGCCCAGAGAGGAGGACGGGATCATGCCGATGGAGCCGGTGATCATGGAGGCCTCATCGGAGAGGATGTCGCCGAACATATTCTCAGTGACGATGACATCGAACTGCGCGGGGTTCTTTACGATCTGCATGGCACAGTTGTCCACGAACATCTCGCTATACTCCACGTCCGGGTACTCGGCCTGCAGGCGGTGCATCACACTGCGCCACAGGCGGCTGGTATCCAGCACGTTGGCCTTATCCACACAGCAGAGCTTCTTGCGGCGTTTCTGGGCGGTCTCGAAGCCGATGCGGCCAATGCGCTCGATCTCGTGCTCGGAGTAGGGCATGGAGTCGATGGCCTGCTTTTCGCCGTTCTCGAGGGTGTGGGTCTCGTGCTTGCCGAAATACACGCCTCCGATCAGCTCCCGCACGATGATGAAGTCAATGCCCTGTGCCACGATCTCAGGCTTCAGGGGGCTGGCCGGGGCCAGCTGGGGCCAGATCTTGGCGGGGCGGTTGTTGGAGTACAGGCCCATGCCCGCGCGCAGACGCAGCAGACCCTTTTCCGGGCGCTGCTCACCGGGCAGGCCCTCCCACTTGGGGCCGCCCACGGCACCCAGCAGGACGCTGTCGGCAGCAAGGCACTTGTCCAGCTCGTGCTGAGGCAGCGGGTCGCCGTACTTGTCAATGGCTTCGCCGCCCATGGCGGCATCGGTATAGTGGAAGGTGTGGCCGTACTTTTCGGCCACCTTATCAAGCACCCGGATGGTCTGTTTCACGATCTCGGGGCTGGAGCAGTCGCCCCAGATGACAGCAATGTTTTTTTCCATAGGAAAGCTCCTTACTTCTTATTTTTGATGGACTTCATCAGGCCACCGTCGGCAATGATCTTCTGGATAAACGGCGGGAAGGGTTCCGCCTGGAAGGTCTTGCCGGTGGTCTCATCGGTGATGAGGCCGGTAGTAAAATCCACGCTGACGGTATCCCCTGCACTGATGGCATCCACAGCCTCGGGGCACTCCATGATGGGCAGGCCGATGTTGATGCTGTTGCGGTAGAAGATGCGGGCAAAGCTCTTGGCAATGACCACCGAGATGCCTGCGGCCTTGATGGCCACGGGGGCGTGCTCACGGGAGGAGCCGCAGCCGAAGTTCCAGCCGCCCACCATAACATCGCCGTCCCTGACGTTCCGGACAAAGTCCTTGTCGATATCCTCCATGCAGTGGCTGGCCAGCTCCTTGGGGTCCTGGGTGTTCAGGTGGCGGGCCGGAATGATGACATCGGTATCCACGTTATCCGGGTATTTGAAAACAGAACCTTTTGCGTTCATCGTTGTTTCTCCTTTTCGATCAGACCGTGCGGGGGTCGGTGATATAGCCGGTCAGGGCGCTGGCAGCGGCAGTGGCCGGGCTTGCCAGATAGACTTCGCTCTTGACATGGCCCATGCGGCCCACAAAGTTGCGGTTGGTGGTGGAGACACAGCGCTCCCCCTCGGCCAGGATGCCCATATAGCCGCCCAGGCAGGGGCCGCAGGTGGGGGTGGACACGATGCAGCCCGCATCAATAAAGGCTTCGGTCCAGCCGCGCAGGATGCACTCCTTATAAACCGCCATGGTGGCCGGGATGATGATGCCCCGCACGCCCTTGGCGATGCGCTTGCCCTTGAGGATGTTGTAAGCGGCCTCCATATCCTCCAGACGGCCATTGGTGCAGCTGCCGATGACCACCTGATCGATCCGGATGTCCTTTCCCTCACCGGCGGGGTGGGTGTTCTCCGGCAGATGGGGGTAGCTGACCGTGGGCTCCAGCTTGTCCAGGTCGATCTCGATGGTCTTTTCGTATTCGGCATCCGGGTCAGCCTCGTAGTAGACCGGGGTGCGCTGGCTGCGGCCGTTCAGGTACGCTCTGGTGACCTCGTCCACAGGGAAGATGCCGTTTTTGGCACCGGCCTCAATGGCCATGTTGCAGATGCAGAGGCGATCCTCCATGGTCAGGGAAGCCACGCCCGGGCCGGTGAATTCCATGGACTTGTACAGTGCGCCGTCCACACCGATCATGCCGATGATGTGCAGGATCAGGTCCTTGCCGGATACGCAGGGGCTGAACTTTCCCTTGAGCACAAACTTGATGGCAGAGGGCACCTTGAACCATGCCATGCCGGTGGCCATACCGGCGGCCATATCGGTGGAGCCCACCCCCGTGGAGAATGCGCCCAGTGCACCGTAGGTGCAGGTGTGGCTGTCGGCACCGATGATGCAGTCACCGGCGGTCACGATGCCTTTTTCGGGCAGGAGGGCGTGCTCAACACCCATCTGACCCACATCGTAGAAGTTGAGGATATCATATTTGTTGGCAAACTCGCGGCACTGCTTGGACTGGGTGGCGCTCTTGATGTCCTTATTGGGGACGAAGTGATCCAGCACGATGGCGATGTGCGCCTTGTCGAACACGCCGTCAAAGCCTGCCTTCTCAAACTCATTGATGGCGACCGGGGTGGTGATATCGTTGCCCAGCACGATATCGAGCCTGGCATTGATGAGCTGGCCTGCCTTAACCTCCGGCAAGCCCGCATGTGCGGCCAGAATCTTCTGCGTCAGAGTCATTCCCATGGTGATACTCTCCTTTTTACTTGTGTAGAAGGGTAGGCGGCTCGCCCTCTCAGTCAAATCCTTCGGATTTGCCAGCTCCCCCAAAGTGGGAGCCCTTGGCAGTCCACGCAAACTTCATCTCTTTGCCAAAGCCTCTCCCTTTGGGAGAGGTGGCAGTGAGCGAAGCGAACTGACGGAGAGGGCGAGGATGCTCCCCCTTTTTATCGATTGTTGATGGCACTGACAAGGGCACAGATGCCGGCAACGATGATATCGGTGTCGGTGCCGGCACCCCAGGTCATGCTGCCATCGCCCCAGGCAAGGCCCACATAAGAAGCCGCGCGGGAGGTACTGCCCTCGTCCAGGCTGTGCTCCGAGTAGCTTTCCAGATGGAAGTCCATCCCGGTGGCGCTCTGGATGGCGTTGGCCACAGCATCCAGACGACCATTGCCCACCGAGGTGACCACCTTGCGCTGACCGTTCAGGTCCAGGGTGACCGTGGCGGTAATGCCGTTGACCTGTGCAAAGTGAGCCTCCACCACACGAAGGGGCTTTTCACGGTTGAGGAAACTCTCCTCGAAGATGCGGAGCACCTCGCCTGCACTCAGCTCCTTGTGGCTATGGTCGGACACGCTCTTGACCTTGTAGCCCAGCACCTCGCGCATCTTGGGGGGCAGATTATAGCCGTAGTTCTGCTCCAGCACAAAGCCGATGCCGCCCTTGCCGCTCTGGCTGTTGATGCGGATGACATCAGCATCATAGGTGCGGCCGATATCGTGGGGGTCGATGGGGATGTAGGGGCAGGTCCAGCGGTGCTCTCCCCGCTCCTTGCGGTAGGCCATGCCCTTTGCAATGGCATCCTGATGGCTGCCCGAGAAGGCTGCAAACACCAGCTGACCGGCGTAGGGGGTGCGCTCGTAGATGTGCATCCGGGTCACGCGCTCGTAGGCAGCGCAGATGGCGGGCATATCGGAAAAGTCCAGCCTGGGGTCTACGCCGTGGCTGTACAGATTCATGGCCAGAGTCACGGCATCCACATTGCCGGTGCGCTCACCATTGCCGAACAGGCAGCACTCCACCCGCTGAGCACCGGCCAGAACGGCCATTTCGGCGCAGGCAACACCGGTGCCGCGGTCGTTGTGGGGATGGGTGGAGATGATCACGCTGTCACGGTACTTGAGGTGCTTGTCGCAATACTCGATCTGGTTGGCGTAAACATGGGGCATACTCATTTCGACTGTAACGGGCAGGTTGATGATCATGGGGCGGTCAGGGGTGGGCTGCATGATATCCAGCACTGCGTTGCAGACCTCCACGGCATAGTCCACCTCAGTGCCGGTAAAGCTCTCGGGGCTGTACTCAAACAGGAAGTTGCCCTCGTATTCCTGGCTCAGCTGTTTGACCAGCTTTGCGCCGTCGGTGGCGATCTTCTTGATCTCTTCCCTGCTCTTGTGGAACACCTGCTCGCGCTGGGCCACAGAGGTGGAATTATAGAAGTGGATGACTGCGCGGGGAGCGCCCTTGACGGCCTCGAAGGTCTTGCGGATGATGTGGTCGCGGCACTGGGTCAGCACCTGCACAGTCACGTCCTCCGGGATCATGTTTTTCTCGATCAGAGTGCGCAGGAACTCGTACTCGGTATCGCTGGCGGCGGGGAAACCCACCTCGATCTCCTTGAAGCCGATCTTCACCAGCATCTGGAAGAACTCCAGTTTTTCCTCCAGGCTCATGGGCACGATCAGAGCCTGATTGCCGTCACGCAGATCCACACTGCACCAGGCCGGGGCCTTTTCAATGTGATCCTTCTTCACCCAGCTGTCATAACCGGCAGGGACAGGGTAATATCCCGGTGCGTACTTGGTTGCGTCCATCATTCTCGTTTCCTCCAGATCCTACACTTATTTAAAATTAAAGTAAAAGGCCCTCGTCTCCAAGGCGATAAGCCTTGAGAGACGAGGGCCTGTCATGTTTCTAACAGAGCACCCGTGGTACCACTCTCTTTGCTGGAAAACCAGCCACTCACACGATCAGCTTTTGGCGGCGAATCGCTGCCCCGGTAACGGTGGGCATCCGTCAGAGCCTACTCTCCGTTCAGCTCTGCCGCTCAGGGGCCAGTAGCCGAAACCCTCCGCACTGCCTTGCACCGCCCGGCAGCTCTCTGAAGCAGAAGAAGATCGTTTTTTCCCCGTCAACGCATTTGGTCTTTGTGTTTCAAAGTGAGCTTATTGTACCAAACGCCGGATTTGCTGTCAAGAAGTTTGGTTCACATCAAGAATGAAACAAATTCACATCATGTGCGGCACAATTTTCCAAATTTTGCGCCAAGCGTATGGTCAGGGGCGGCGGGTGGTACCCTAAGCAAGTGTCCGCTGGGGTGGGACCCTGTTGCCGTAGGCAATAGGGCGGGCGATGGAATGGCCCGTTTCACTTGCGTGGGCATTCCCCCGCTTCCCTCCCGCCAGGCTTCGGGGTTTGTTAAGAATCTGGGAAGTTTTTGGAAACAAGCCCTCGAAAAGCTTTTTTGTTAATTTTCGTTGTGTTAAGATAAGCTTATCGAAAGAATAAGGCCCCTGACCGATTTGTCAAAGGCTCTCCCTTTGGGAGAGCTGGCTGCGAAGCAGACTGAGAGGGCGAGGCCGTTTACCGAGGAGGAAATCCTATGAAAGAAGTCAAGACACCGCGCAAGCCGTTGGCGATCTACTACGCCATCGTGCTGCTGATGCTGCTGCTCCTCAACTTTGTGCTGCTGCCGTGGATGGAGGAGCGCCAGATCAAAGAGGTGGACTACGGCACCTTTATGACCATGACCGAGGAAAAGAACATCGGCCGGGTAGACATTGAATCCAACCAGATCATCTTTACCGATAAGGACGAGACGCAGGTCTACAAGACCGGCCTGATGAACGACACCGGCCTGACCGAGCGGCTGTACGATGCCGGAGCCACCTTCTCCAGCGAGATCGTGGAACAGTCCTCGCCGGTGCTGAGCTTTTTGATCTGGTTCGTCCTGCCCATCATCCTGTTCTCGGCCATCGGCAACCAGATGAACAAAAAGCTGATGGAAAAGGCCGGCGGCGGCCCGGGCTCCATGATGTTTGGCGGCATGGGCAAATCCAACGCCAAGGTCTATGTGCAGTCCACGGCAGGCATCCGCTTTGCGGATGTGGCCGGTGAAGACGAGGCCAAGGAAAACTTACAGGAAGTTGTCAACTACCTGCACGACCCCAGCAAGTACGAGAGCATTGGTGCCAAGATGCCCAAGGGCATCCTGCTAGTGGGCCCTCCGGGCACCGGCAAGACCATGCTGGCCAAGGCTGTGGCCGGTGAATCCAACGTGCCCTTCTTCTCCATCTCCGGCTCCGAGTTCGTGGAGATGTTCGTGGGCATGGGTGCCTCCAAGGTACGCGACCTGTTCAAGCAGGCCAAGGAGAAAGCGCCCTGCATCGTGTTTATTGATGAGATCGATGCCATTGGCCAAAAGCGCAGCGGCGGCCAGTACGGCGGCAACGATGAGCGCGAGCAGACCCTGAACCAGCTGCTGACCGAGATGGACGGCTTTGAGGGCAACACCGGTGTCATCATTCTGGCCGCCACCAACCGCCCCGAATCCCTTGACCCTGCCCTGACCCGCCCCGGCCGCTTTGACCGCCGGGTGCCTGTGGAGCTGCCCGACCTCAAGGGCCGCGAGGAGATCCTGAAGGTCCACGCCAAAAAGGTCGCGCTGGCCCCGGGCATCGACTTTACCACCGTGGCCCGGATGGCCTCGGGTGCGTCCGGTGCCGAGCTGGCCAACATCGTCAACGAAGCCGCGCTGCGGGCCGTCCGCGCGGGCCGCAAGAGCGTGACCCAGTCCGACCTGGAGGAGAGCATCGAGGTGGTCATTGCAGGCTACCAGAAGAAGAACTCCATCCTGACCGATCACGAAAAGTGCATCGTAGCCTACCATGAGATCGGCCACGCTCTGGTCGCCGCTAAACAGACCCACTCCGCCCCAGTGCAGAAGATCACCATCATCCCCCGCACCTCGGGTGCTCTGGGTTACACCATGCAGGTGGACGAGGGCAACCACTACCTGATGAACAAGGAGGAGCTGGAAAACAAGATCGCCACCCTCACCGGCGGGCGTGCCGCCGAGGAAGTGGTGTTCCACTCCATCACCACCGGCGCTTCCAATGATATCGAGCAGGCCACCAAGCTGGCCCGCGCCATGCTGACCCGCTACGGCATGAGCGATGAGTTTGACATGGTGGCACTGGAGACCGTCAACAACCAGTATCTGGGCGGCGACACTTCCCTTGCCTGCTCTGCCCAGACCCAGTGTGAGATCGACCAGAAAGTGGTGGAGCTGGTCAAGGCCCAGCACGCCAAGGCTGTGCAGATCCTGACCGACAACCGCGCAAAGCTGGATGAGCTGGCCCAGTATCTGTACCAGAAGGAGACCATCACCGGCGACGAATTCATGGAGATCCTGAACCGGGAGGAATAATTTTTACCCCCCTGCAATAAACAAGCCGCCCGTTCCGTATTCATTACAGAACGGGCGGTTTTTCGTCCATAGTACAGGAGGTATATTTTTTATGAAGATTCTGAATACCATGCTGGGCCGTCAGGCCATTGCCGCAGCCCTGGTGCTGTCCCTTGCCATCCCCATGAGTGTCGGCGCATTTGCCGAAGAGCCTGCCGCTGCGGCTGCCGCCGATGACACCGTTGTTGCAGGCTATCTGCCCCCGCAGGACGAAAGCGTGATGCTTCAGGGTGAGATCGCGCTGCACAGCGGCGACGTTGCCGTGGGTGAGACCGACCCCGCCTACGGCGGCTACGGCGCACCGGAGGGTGACCCCATTCAGGGCGACATCATGCTGATCTCCGCTGACGAGGCAAAGACCACCGAAGCCCGGTACACCGTCAAGGGCCTGCTGGGCCGTCAGGTCCTTTACACCGCCCGGCAGGAGGGCCGTGTCCTGACGCTGGACGTGCCGGACTGTGCCGCCACCTTCCGCACCACCATTCAGGACATGAAGGCCCTGATGAATCAGGGCGTGTCCACGCTGGTACTCACCACGGAGAAGGGTTCCACCACCCTGAACCTTTCCCTGCTGTGCGAGGGTCAGACCGACACCCAGCGGGTGGTGCTCCGGCAGCTGGGCAACAGCGCTTTCCTGACGGTCGGCCTGCGCTGCCGCCGCGACCTCATCGTGGGCCGCTGATTGGGGTGTGTTCCCCTTTCCTGAAGCTTAACAAAACGCAGCAGGAGCGCTCTGCCGGTATGACCCGGTGGGGCGCTCCTGCTGTGTTTGGGATATATCAGAGGATGTCAAATTTTACTGCGCATTCTGCTTGAGGTCCTGTGCCTTCTTCCAAGCACGCAACACGCTGATCTTGGTAACCATGTTGTCCGGATAGAACTTCACCTGTTCAGGGGGCAGCTCTGTATCCTGATCGTTCAGGTCAGGCAGGAGTTCGTGCTCCATGGCCCAGCGGGCAGCATGCTGCAGATCCATATCCTGTTCTTCCTGGCCAACATCGGGGTAGAGGATCTCAGATTCCGGCATAGGCTTGCCTGCATCCTCCCACAGCATCATTGCAAGAGCACTGCGGTTGCTGGGGAAGTAAGGCAGACCCCACATCTTGCCCACAAGATCGGTGCCCAGCGTGTAGCCGACCAGTGCGCCGCCAGCCACAACAGCCGTACCGACAATGATGGGGCCAACAACATCAGAACCATCCTCAATGTCAGCGCTGCGGTACTGTGCAGCCACATCCACATCACCATTCATGGTAAAGGTAATGGCCTCAGCCTTGTAATCCTGATTCAGCGGCAGGTCAAAATTGCCGGTAGACCAGAGATCAAACACCATACCCTCGGGAACCTTCGTCTGGTCCAGCGTCACGGTGACTTCTGCACCATCCGGCACAAGGCAGGTCTGCTTGCCGCTGGCCTCATCGGTGCTGGTTTCCAGTGTGTCGGTCACATCAATGCCGCCGTTTTTCACAACAAAGGTGCCGCCGGTCACGGTCAGGGTATGATTGACGACAGGCTCATCCTTCTTCCACTGTGCCGTAAACACCTCATCACCCGTCAGGACAAGCTCACTCCCGGCGTTATAGAGCTTACCCTTAAGGCTCAACCATCCAGCAAACTGGTAGCCTTCTCGTGTGGGAGCCGCTGCAAGCGTCACGCTCTCATTTTGACGGTAATTAGCATCGCCGTAGTTGGCAGTTGCGTCACCATCGCCTTCATTCAGGTTGTACTGGAGACGGTACACGCTGGCAGTTTCCCATTCTTTTTTCGTCCAGCCGCAGTAATCGCAGGTTTTTGTCACTTCACGCTTATCAATACGATCAGCGCCGCTCGATGTCCAATCCGAATGGCCGGTAATTGTATAGGCACCTTTCTTCTCACCCTCGGTATAGGAGTGTGTCAGCTTCTCGCCGTTTTTCCAGACCAGGTCACCGTTCCAGTACACATCTGCCCGGCCAGTATTGTTATCAGGGTCACCGCCAAAGCCGAACACCCGCGAACAGGTCGTTGTATCCAGAGCAGCCCTGACATCGGGATTGTAGATATTGATGATGTACTTACAGCTGCCCATGTTTCTGTCGTTGATCCTCAGCGCCTGCTTACCAAAACTGTAAGAATTCACAGTGCAGTTGATAAAGTTAACCCTAATGTTATGTTTTCCTGCACTGTAATCCGTGTAAACATTGACTGCTTTTCCCGTTGCATTGAAGGTGCAGTTATCAAATGTCATGGTCGGGGAGCAATACGTCCAGATCGCATAACTGAGGGGTGGAGCATAGAAGGTCGTATCGATAAACTCTGCACTGGTATAGCCCCAATAGGCTGTCCTGCCGTAGATTTCGCAGTGATCCACCACTGTTTTGTCAATATAGGTAAAGCCCAGATAATCTTTATCGCCGGTGCAAAGCTTCATATTTTTGAAGGTGATTGTTCCGGCATTTTGAAAGCTGTAATCGCTGTTATACTCTGTGCCATAAAGCTTCGGGTCCGGCACCTCAGGACCGATCTGCCAGGTCGTTTTGTCAGGCCCCTGCCCCACAAAGGTCAGGTCTTTTCCCTTGGGCTTTTTATCGTCGCTGATTTTTTTGTACAGTGTATAACTGCCCGCGCCAAGCTCGATGGTATCACCGCTATCTGCCTCTTCCACAGCAGTTACCAAAGACGTATATTTCTGATTCTTAGTTTGGTTCCATACTTCTGTTTTGTTCCATACTTCTCCGGTGCCGGTCGTGCCATCCGCAAAAGCCAGCATGGGAAGCATCTGAAGCATCATCGCCACTGCCAGCAGGGCCGCAAAAAACCGGTTCTGACTTTTCTGTTTCAACTTTCTTCATTCCTTTCATCGCTATTTGCATTTTTGCAACGGATTCCCCGCAAGGAACCCTCCAGATTCCTACCGCACTGTCACCTCCCCTGTAGGTTCCATTTTCCGCATTGCAGGTCTCAGCCAGGTTGCTGAGTGCTTTGTTCTCAAAGGAATTTCTTGTCATTTCATTATACCCCCCCCCCCTAAATTAAAATCAAGTACTTTGAAAACTTTTGTCAATATTCACAAATCAGGTGTCCTCTTTCGGTCATTTCCACGAAGCTGCCTTTGACAAAGAAAAAAGCGGCCTGTCAATCACTGACAAGCCGCAAAAATATTGCCATATTCCAAATGAAAAGCTGCTGGCTGCATCTGGCCCAGCTTTTTTGCCGCAAACAGCAGAAGCCCCCCGCCGGTTCTCCCGGCAGGGGGCTTCTGCTGTGGCAGTTTATGGGTAAACAGAGAGTGGATATCAATTGAGAATGGGATTCAGGATCCCGACCAGTGCATGATACTGGGTGGCGTAGGCTTCTGCGCCGTCCTTGGGGCGGCCCGGCTCGGCCATCTCGGACTTCATCTTCTCGACGATCGGGTTATTCTCAAACTGGAGCTTCTGGCTCTCACCGCCTTTTGCTCCTGGTGCAAAGAAATCAAACATTGCCAGGTGGGGCTCCAGTGTCAGGAAGCCGTGGTAGCCCTCCTCGCAGAAAGCCCGGCGAAGCAGCTCAGGGATCTTGCCAAGGCCGGTGCCCGCGGGCACATTCAGCAGGCAGCCGGGCAGAGCATCCTTGATGTGGATATAAGCGATCTGGTCATGGAGCAATTCCCAGCACTCCGCGGTGTCCTGCTCACACTGGACAAAGTTGGCAAAATCGAACGCCGCCTTGAAGTGGGGGCAGGCCAGCCGGTCGAACAGCAATTTGCAGCGGGCACCGGTGTCTCCGTAGATGCCCTTCTCATTTTCATGGAGCAGGACAACGTCATGCTTCTCCGCGATCCGGATGAACTGACGCAGCTTATCCAGCACCACATCGGTATAGCTGTCTGCATCGGCATCCTTGGGGATGAGGAAGCTGAACATCCGGATGAAGGAGCAGTCCAGCAGCTTGGCCGTTTCGCAGAGTGTTTCCAGCTGCTCCAGCTGCTTGGCAAAGCCCTCTTCATCGTCCACCTCCACCTTGCCGATGGCCGTACCCAGGCTGGAAACGCCCACACCTGCGGCCCGCAGCTTCGGCAGAAGAACGGTACGCACTTCCTCAGGAGTGTAATCGGCAATGCCCTTGTGCTCGGCGCTGCGGATGCAGATATACTTCATCCCCAGATCCGTCACAGTTTTGAGCTGCTGGTCAAAGTCCTGGCTGATCTCATCCGCAAAACCGGAAATTTTTTCGTAAACGCTCATAAGACACACCTCATTCAACGATCTTTGTTTTCCGAACTTAACAGCACTGTTTCTGGCTTGTAGTATACCACTTCCCCGGAAGCTGTGTAATAATAAATCGAAGGAAAATATCAAAATTCAAAGAACGTTCACAAATTCAACGTAACCGCCAAACAAGGAGGCAAGTTCTTGTGCAATTCAACGAAAAAGAAAAAGTTCTCCAACTTTTTTCGGAGAGTGGGCGAGAAAACGCGGAGGGCAGGAGGGGCTGATACCCCGCCAGTACCGCCTGCAGCAGCGGCAGCTGGGGAAATAACAGCAGAAGCCCCCCGCCGGTTCTCCCGGCGGGGGGCTTCTCTGTATGCGAATGGGGAGTTACTTCTTTGCCAGGTACTTACGGATATCGATGGCCACAGCCACGATGATGACAAGGCCCTGGACGATATAGGTGTAAGAGGAGTTGACGTTCATAAACTGCAGAGCGACCTTCATCAGCTCAAAGACCAGAACGCCGACCAGAATGCCGGGCACGGTGCCGACACCGCCGGTGGTGGAAACGCCGCCGATGGTGGAAGCTGCAATGGCATCCAGCTCGTAGCCCTGTGCAGTGTTGACGGATGCGCCGCCGGACTTTGCAGCCAGCAGGCAGCCTGCCAGACCGAACATGCAGGAGGCCAGGATGTAGATGCGGATCTTGGTGGCGTAAACGTTGACACCGGCCACCTCAGCAGCAGCCTCGTTGCCGCCGATGGCGTACATGTACTTGCCGTGACGGGTCTTGTTGTACAGGAACCAGAAGCAGACAGCCACGATCAGGGCGATCCAGATCAGCACGGGGACCTTCAGGATGGTGTTGGAGGCCAGAGAGGTGAAGTCCTTGTTCAGGGAGCCGATGGGGGTACCGCCGGTGTAGACCAGACAGATACCGTAGACCACCTGCTGCATACCCAGAGTAGCGATAAAGGGCTGGACCTTCAGGTAAGAAACGACCAGACCGTTGCACAGACCCACGATGGCGCAGATGGCAATGACCAGAATGAACACCACAGGGGTGGGCAGAGTGGGCATGTTGGGGTAGAACTTACCGGCAGCGCCCTCGGTCTGCGCAAAGATGCAGGCTAGGCAGGCAGCAAAACCAGCCAGACGGCCTGCGGACAGGTCGTTGCCGGTGGTGA